>Ga0316198_10002238_pt1 | contig 11646 bp, 7 predicted proteins | sample OudBieAanoxic_MG_FD_204935 | JGI IMG/M metagenome (GOLD analysis project Ga0316198, IMG submission 204935) | Coastal sediment microbial communities from Oude Bieten Haven, Netherlands - site A anoxic | ecosystem: Environmental > Aquatic > Marine > Coastal > Sediment | place: Netherlands... | reverse complement strand
GAAAAACTGCAGGTAGAAAAACGTGGGGGCAACTTTAAGCAGCGCCACCGAAACCGCCCTGGATAATGACGTCGCGTCCACAACAAGCCCCAGCTCCCAGCCCAGCGTTCTCAGCAATAACGGCCATGGCGCTGCCAGCAGCAGGGTCAAGCCAAGTGCCTTGAGCGTAAAAGAAAACTTATCCAGCGATGGCCTGCCAACGTCGCCACCTGCCTCCTGCAGCAGAACCCGGAAGTGTCGTGCCTTCCATAGCAGGGCCCCGACCAGGGCAAGCAGCAACATGAACTGCGGCGAGCCCTTCATTCGGGCAGCGAGCTGACTTAACACCTCATACCAGCGGTCCACAGACAGCAGTTCACCGACCTGTCCGGGGATGGCCTGCAGGGCTGCCAGGTTCAGGTTCGGGGCGCTGCGTATCCACAGCAGTTTCTCGGCAAGGAAATTATCGAAGTCTGCGGCCGTCTTGAGCAGGCGGCGGTTACTCGCCTCAAACTCTGCCAGTGACCTCGAGTAAGACTTGTCGAGACTTAGCGCCGTATCGAGCAGCGTACGCCGTGCCCTGGCGAGCTCCTCCAGGTCGACCCTGAGCAGTGCAACCTCATCGGCATCCAGGCCGGCGGTAAGTTCCTCAATATAGGAATCCAGATTGCGCAGGCGCTTCTGTTCTGCATTATATTGAATCTGCCTCAGCTCGGACTGGGCGTTATCCTCTTCGAGCTGGCGGATTACTCTTTGGAGCTGGCGCTGGCCCGGCAGCATCTGGCGCTGGTGCAGCAGCACCTCGCCGAGCACTGCACTTAAACCGGCAACCTCGAGTTTTTCCCGGGCGGCACGAAACTGGTCCTCGATGCGGCCGGCTTCCTTGTTAATGGCCACGTCACCGGCGCCCACATCCTTGAGCCTGGCGGCCATGGCACTGAATTTCCTGGTCAGCACCGCATTCTGTTCAGCCAGTTCCTGGACCAGCGGATGTTTTTCGGCCGCGTCATAGACCGCAGACTCGGCGTCTGCTTTAGCCTGTTCGGCTTCCACACTGCCCTGCCGGGTCGACAGCTTCTCGAGCATGGCGACACGAACAGCTATCCGTTCAGCCGTGTGTGCGGCCTCATCGCGCTGCGCCTCGAGCAACGCGACAGTCATGGGCATGCTCAGCAATTCCTGGTCAAGCTTGGCGATCTCGCTGCGCCGTGCAGCGATACCGGTTGTTTGTGACCAGCGCCGCGCCTCCGTCAGCCAGGGCAGTTCATCTACAGGGGCCGGTAACTTGAGCTGCGATTCCAGTTGTTCTTTATCCTGCCCGGCTGCGAGCAGTTGCTTCTGGATGCTTGCCGGCCTGGTATTGCTGGCATTCAGCCGTGATTCCAGGTCGTCAAGCCTGGCCTTGAGTGCCGCATAATTTGCCTTTTCCTGCAGCAGTTCGCGCTCGATCTCGTCGAAGGGTGAGGACTCAGTGGCCCTGACGGTTACTTTAGCCGGGGCCTGCTTGTCCCGGTCAAGCGCCTTGCGGATTTTCTGCGCCTGTAGCGGTGCAGCTTTCACAGCCTGGGAATACGTCTCCGCCGAAAGCTTGCTGGCACGGACCGCTTCCAGGTTGCCCAGCGACTTGTTGAGCATTTCAACCAGGGAGCTTCGGGTCTCTTCATCCAGTGAAGTTGCCGCCTCGACTTCCTTCAGCCTGGCATTCAGCACGCTGACTGTTACTGTGGAAGTTGTATCAGCGGCAACAGCCTGGGTTACCGGCAGAAACTGGACAAGGATCAATATAAACCATAGCGCGTAGCTGACTGTCTTCATGCCCATTGCCCCGTTGTAATCAGCGGCTACCACTGGTAACCCAGCTTGACCCGGTAGGTTGTGTCGGTCTTGTCAACAGCATCCGGTGCCCCGCCATCGTACTCTATTTCGGCCTCGGTACTGGCCACGATGCCCCTGTAAAGCGGGAAGCGGAAGCCCGTCCAGGAATTGATGCTGACGTTCTCACTGTCGCTGACGTCCAGCAGGCCGTTATTCCGGTGGTAGAACTGCACGCGGTCGGGGACCAGGAAGCGATCGAAGTTGAACAGCCAGCCGAACGCCCAGTAGTCATTATCCGGGGACACATCGAAGTTCTCGTCCACGTACAGGATACCCGCGTCAAGGTTGAGGTTCATTGCCGCACTTTCGTAAAACTGGTAACCGATATGCGGGCCCACACTGGTACGCAGGTTGAGGTCCGCGAACTTGTCGTTCTCGAAGAACAGTACGCCACCGTAGTACCACTGCTTGCTGAAGAAATAATCGTACTTGTTGAACAGTGTCCAGTTCTCGTCGGTGACCGTGCCGTCGTCCTCGTCCTTTTCGAACTGGCCGCGCAGCGTAAAGCGGTCCTGCTTGCGGCGCAGCTCCGTCTCCGCGTCGGCATCGAAATCATCACTGTCGGTATTGCCGCGCTGCGATTCCAGGTCGAGGTTTACCCGCCCGGTCCAGTGGACGCCCTCCCCCAGCCGCCAGGGTGCAGGATTGATGAAGGCAAGTTCTCCCGGCTCGATGCTGCGTGCCGGCCCGTCCGCATCGGTTTCCAGCAAGGTTGCCGCCTCTGTATTCTTTATAGTAGTGACACGAGTGGACTCTTCATTACCCAGCATCACCGTCACCGGCTCGTCGGCGTGCAGCTCGCTGACCTGGGCCCACGGCGCATACCAGCAGCACCGACAAGGCCAGCCGTGGCAACAGGTATTTTATGCGTGCAGAATTCGAGGTCATAGCAACATCCGTTAAGGCCGTTTTTCGAGCGGGGTGAAGGCGGAATGTAATCCGGGACTATTGTAATCAACCTACGCCGACATCGCTGGCTTTATTCAGCCTGCCCTGGCGATACTGTTTCAGTACACGACTCTCACCCTCTCCCGCCTCTCTTCAAAGGGGATGGTGACGCAGGCCTGAATATCGACTTGCCAACGTACTCATTTGATTTTCATCCAGCGACAACGCTAGAACGATCACCGCGATCCTTCTGGCCATTTGGCGCCAGATGTTCGGGTGAACTGAGTCACTGCCTGTATTTTTGGCTTTTCCCCGAGTTGTAGGGTCGAATGAATTCGACCCTACGGGGCTGATTCAATGATGATGAAACACCGCTGGTCGAATGAATTCGACCCTACGGGGCTGATTGAATGGCGATGAAATACCGTTGGTCGAATGAATTCGACCCTTAAGCGGCTTGCGTAAGCCCGGCATGAATAACGATCTCGTCATAAGGAACCGTCAGCAGCCCCGCTTCACTTTTTTCAATTAATCCGAGTTCTTCCAGTTCCCCGACATCGGTATGTACATTTTTGTAGTCTCTACCGAGCGCCTGTGCCAGCTGACGGATATTCATACTTTCCTGCCGTTCAGCCACATAACGTAACAGCTCCAGGCGTTTCTCGGTGATCGCGGAAAACAGATCTCTGATACTGCCAAAAGATAGTCGCGGCGTAACACCCTTCCCCGCTTCGACCTTGTGCCAGGTGTCGATGGCTGCATCCAGCGCATCGCCGGCACGCATAATTACAATTTCCAGACGCTTCATGATTACCACTCCCAGCCGGCCAGGCGAATAAAGTCGTTACGGAAATCCTCTACCAGCCGCTCAATGGACTGGAAGCCAGAGGACTCTTCCCGATCGCCATAGTGCCGATGATCGCCCTTGCCTGTCTCGTTGTCATAGCGGACCAGAGTCGCGTCGGCAGTGCCACAAAAGAACCTGTATTTCAGCCCGTGCGGTCGTTGGGCGGAGATCTCAGGCAACTGCCAGATCACCATTTCGATGATCACATCGCCACGGATTTCCTTGTGATGGAACAGCATCCTTGCAGCCATATGGTATGTAACACCATAACATAGTATGGCGTCAAGCACCATAACCTGCACCGGCTTGTAGGCGTCAGGCTGTCACGCATGTAGTACACAGCTACCCAATACTCACTTCGACCTGCAACTGGTCCTTGACCGGCAACAGCCCGAGTGCAGGGATCATTTAATACTCGACACGTAGTACGAACCCATTTTCAACACGCCATCATCGAACTATTTCTTCGGTGCAAACATCGCAGAAGAGTTCGGACGCCCGGACTAGCCGGCATCCCGGTCGAACTCGATGCGGACCCTTGCCGCGGGCGATACTTCGGGCTGGGATAACTCCGCGGGCGCGCGCATCAGCGTCACCGCAATGGCCCCTTCCGCTGTGCGCAGCACCAGCCTGTCGCCATCGAAGCGGAAGCTTGCGGCCGTATGCAGCGCCTCGAGATAGCGCGCCTCCTGCTCCATGATGCCATCCGGTTCGGCGCAAGCCATGCGTGTCGTCGCGGGCATACCAATGCTGATCGACTCGGCCGCTGTCTCCCAGGAGGTGAAATAGCGGTTGCAGCCCGCGCTGCCCGTGACGCGGCCGTCCTCCTCGAAACGCGCCGTGATGTGTGTGCCGCGCAGCACACTGGTCACCGCCTGCTTGCCATTGTTGAAACCGACAACCTCCCAGGCTGTCCCGGCGAGTGTGAGGCTGGCCGCTTTGAATGCCGCGATCGCCCGACCGCTGTCGTCTCGCAACTGCAGTCGATCTTCCTCGATAGCGAATGAAGCCGCGCGCGCCAGCGCCTCGACATAGGCGCGGGCCTGGCCGGCGATCGGCTCCGGACAGGCCGCACGCGTCGCGGCCATCTCCCCCGGTATGTGCAGTGCCGAACCATCAACGCTGAACGCACCCGTATAGGCGTTACAACCGTCGAACCCGCCCAGCTTCACTTCGGTTTCAAAGCGCAGCGTCACGGCAGGACCGTCCGGGACCCCCCGTTCCCCCAGCGACACCAGGGTCCATGAAGTACCAATCAACGGGATCGTCGAAGAACTTTCGTCCCCGTCTGTGCCGTTGCATCCGGCAAGCCCGAGGCTGATACCCCACAGAATTGACAGAACAACACATTGCTTGAACACGTTACGCATAACTCTCAATCCTCATAAAATCCTGCATTCAGCGAAATATAATGTGGCTCTTCCCCGAATCGAGCGGGTAAATTACCGTTGTAGGGCCGAATTCATTCGGCCAACAACCTAACGCGGCTTCAGCCGCAGCCTGAGCGTGCCGGCAGGCCGTAACGTCCCGGCAGCGCAGGTGCCGACCTCGTTGCCGTCGGCCGGGTGGACTTCGAAGCGCCGCAGCAACATGCCGAGCACCAGCCTGGCCTCGTTCACGGCGAACTGCATGCCGATGCAGATGCGCGGCCCGAGGCTGAACGGGAAGTAGGCAAACGGATGGCGCGCCGCCACCGCAGCCGCTGTGAAACGGTCCGGATCAAAACGCAGCGGCTCGGGCCAGAATGCTGCCTGTCGATGCGCAAAATAAGGCGAGATCATGACGATCGCACCGCCCGGCACGCGATAACCCATGACGTCGTCGTCGGCCAGGGCGTTACGCGCAATCGTCCAGGCCGGCGGGTAAAGCCGCAACACCTCGTGGAACACCTGCGTGGTGTAATGCAGCGTCTTCAGCTGTTCGAGGGACGGCACCTCATCCGTCAGCAGCGCATCGACCTCGGTTCTTACCCTGGCCTGGATGTCGGGATGCCTGGACAGCTGGTACAGCGCCCAGCTCAACACGCTTGCCGTCGTCTCGTGACCTGCCAGGTAGAGGGTGATGACCTCGTCGCGCAGCTGGCGATCATCCATGCTTGCACCGGTCGCCGGATCGCGGCTGTTCATGTAGGCGCCGAGCAGGGTGTGGTCGGCGTTCTCGGCCTGACCGGCACGGAACCGCTCAATGACCTCGTAAACCATGGCGTCGAGTTCACGCAGGATGCGTCGAAAACGCAGGTTGGCGGGCGTGGGCAACCACAGCGGCACCTGCAGGCTGGCCGGCCCACGCCGGCCGATGGCGGCCAGCGCCGCGCCAAAGGCGGCGGCCGCACGTTCGCGCTGCTGCGCGAGATCGAGACCGAACAGCGTCCTGCCGGCAATGGCCAGGGTCAGGCGGCTCATCTCCCGGAGTGCATCAAGCGGATCGGCAGGGTCGGCGGCGCACCACCCGTTGACGAGCTGTGCCGTGCAATCGGCCATCACCGCCAGGTACTGCTGCAGTTTCGCCGGGCGAAAGGCCGGGTTGGCGAGTTGGCGTTGGCGGCGCCAAAGGTCACCCTCACTCGTCACCAGGCCCTGTCCAAGCAGCAAGCGGGTACCGTCGTAAACCGAACCCTTGACGTAGTTCTCCCGGCCGGAACGCAACACCTGTTCCACCGCATCCGGGTGGGCAACCATCACCAGCCTGTGGCCGAGGGGGAGCCGCACCTGGAACAGCGGCCCGTACTCGGCGACCAGCCGGCTGAAGGGCTGCAACAGGTCACTGGTCAGAAAGGGGACGACAGTCCCGATGAGCGGCATGCCACGCGGCCCGGGGAGCTTGCGGACATCCGGATCAGGGATGGACACGTGACTAATACGCGCCCTTGTTCGGCATCGGTTGCCTGTTGCGCGGCTCTGCTGCGGGCGCCAGCGTATGCAGACGCGCTTGCTTCAAGCGGGACGGCGCACTGGCTGTGCAATGGTGCATGGAATGCACCCTACCCAAACCGATCACCACCCAATCATCCGCAGGGTGCGTTTTACGCACCATGACTACCCAAACCGATCACTACCCAATCATCCGCAGGGTGCGTTTTACGCACCATGACGGGCTAGTGCAAAAGCCGGGACATGAGATCCGCTCTGATGCCGCTTCGAACCCGTTTCCATTTCGCGGGCGTGGAGCTGTCTCATTCGAAATCTGCCTCGCGAATCTCCGCAATGAAGGGGATCTGTGCGAGCCTGACCAGCACCGCGCCGTGGTCGGGTTGATGGGTGTGCCCGAGGCTTAGCAGCGCGTCTGCGCCGCAGCCTACCCGTCCCGGCGAGTGCCCCTGGATCTGCAGGGTGGGATCTATCGCCCTCACCGCCGCAATCGCCTCCGGGTGATCGGGGATACAGTACTCATAGTGAAGGGCGCGCAAACCATCCGGCGGGCCCTGGAGTCCGGCTGCGTCAAGCCGATTGAGATCAAAGCGAAGCCTGGCCTCGGGCGATGAACCCGGCACGGGCGGCACCCCGGCGTCGCGCGCCAGCGACACAGCAATGGCCCCTTCCGCTGTGCGCAGTACCAGTCTGTCGCCATCGAAGCGAAAGCTTGCGGCCGTATGCAGCGCCTCGAGATAGCGCGCCTCCTGCTCCATGACGCCATCCGGTTCGGCGCAAGCCATGCGTGTCGTCGCGGGCATACCAATGCTGATCGACTCGGCCGCCGTCTCCCAGGAGGTGAAATAGCGGTTGCAGCCCGCGCTGCCCGTGACGCGGCCGTCCTCCTCGAAACGCGCCGTGATGTGCGTGCCGCGCAGCACGCTGATCACCGCCTGCTTGCCATTGTTGTAACCGACAACCTCCCAGGCTGTCCCGGCGAGTGTGAGGCTGGCCGCTTTGAATGCCGCGATCGCCCGACCGCTGCCGTCTTGCAACTGCAGTCGATCGCCCTCGATAGCGAATGAAGCCGCGCGCGCCAGCGCCTCGACATAGGCGCGGGCCTGGCCGGCGATCGGCTCCGGACAGGCCGCGCGCGTCGCGGCCATCTCCCCTGGTATGTTCAGTGTCGAACCATCAACGCTGAACGCGCCCCGATAGGAGTTACAGCCGTCGAACCCGCCCAGCTTTACTTCGGTTTCAAAGCGCAGCGTCACGGCTGGACCGTCCGGGACCTCCCGCTCCCCCAGCGACACCAGGGTCCATGAAGTACCAATCAGCGGGACAGTCGAAGAACTTTCGTCCCCGTCCGTGCCGAGGCATCCGGCAAGCCCGAGGCTGATGCCCCACACAATTGCCAGAACAACACATTGCTTGAACATGTTACGCATAGCTTTCAATCCTCATAAAATCCTGCACTCAGTGAAATATAATGTCGCTCTTCCCCGAATCGAGCGGGTAAATTATCGTTGTAGGGCCGAATTCATTCGGCCAACAGCCGCGACGCTGCATCTGGATGACAGATGACGATGAAACACCGCTGGTCGAATGAATTCGACCCTACAGAGACGCTGCTGGTCGAATGAATTCGAGCCTACGGGAACGCCGCTGGTCGAATGAATTCGGCCCTGCGGAAACACCGCTGGTCGGATGAATTCGACCCTGCGGAAACACCGCTGGTCGGATGAATTCGACCCTACGGAAACGCCGCTGGTCGGATGAATTCGACCCTACAAATGAATTCGACGTTACGGGGCACGATGAAACACTGCCGGTCGAATGAATTCGACCCTACAAATGAATTCGACCCTGTAGGGCCGAATTCATTCGGCCAATAACTCTACAAATATGCACTCAATGCAGCGCACGTCCGCAGCCCCTGAGGGTGCGCCCGCGCCAGCGCACGCTTACTTCCGTCTCGAATGATTCACCGCTCATGGAATCGCGGCACGGACGTCCAATCACCTCGAGGATGATCTCGCCGGCATCCCAGCGGGTGCGGCGCGCTTCGCGGTCCATTGTTGGCTCAGGTAACGGGACCTCGACGCGTGAAGCGCCGTAATCGGCAATCAGCCGCATGCGAGTCCCCGCCAGGATCTCCAGGTTCCATCCCGGCTCGTTACCCACCGCACGAAAGTCCGCGCCATCGAGCTTGGCGCGCTCCCACACGGCGCGGCGCGGGTCGTTGCGGCAGGACAGAGGCGAACCACCAGACTCGCCGAGCTGCGCCTGCTCGCCGTCGATCCAGAGTTCTAAGATGCCATCGGAGTACCGGTTCCCCTGCCCTGCCGGCATGGCGGTCAGCCGGCGCGTTCCTTCGCGTCCAAATACCCAGGCCTCAGCCCCGCTGGCGCGGACCGTGTATGTGAGGCTGTTGCTGCACACGAACACGTAGGTCTTCGGCGCGACGACCGGGGCCGCACCGGGCCTGACCATTGCGCGCTCGCGTCGGCAGGCGTCAATACCCTGCTTCGAAACAAGCCGCACATCGCGAACCTCGACAGTCCCGTCGTAGTCTTTGGCAAATTCGCCTGCCGGCTCCGTGGCGGGCTCGCCATCAAGTTCGACATAGACCTCTTCGTAGGGACGCGTGGTCAGCTGGTGCACCGCTGCCGTCAGCTGTTGTAGCAGCGCATCGCGTGCGCTCACCCACAGGGTCCGGTCATCATCACAGGGTTGCAGGCTGCGCGCCTCGTGGCCCATCACCAGCAGCCCGCGCATTTCGTCCGACCCTGCCGGCCCTGCAGGAGTGAAGAGCAGGACAGCGAGTAGCGCCGCAACGCGCCGGTTCAGTTTCACTGCACCCTGATGAAAACGGTAGCAAGTGGGTACAGACCACGGTTTCTGATCCGAGCCAATGGTGGTCTGTGCCTTATTTCCGATATTTAAAGATTTCCAGGTCTTGTCATTGAAAGCCTTAAGCGGACCGTAGATGCCGCAGAATGGGAAGAAGTTCTTACCGGAAATGGCCTGAATCCAGTTACCCTCTTTTCCTTTGGGCGGCCTGGTCGCGAAGTAATTAATGCAAGATTTTCTCATATTGATTCGCTTTATTTTCATTTCCAATTTCTCTATTAATAGATATAAGAGCGTTAATAATATCTATACTGTGTGGAAATTTTTTATTTGCCTTTTCTAAAACATCAACGGCCTCCTCCGCTTTACCCGCTGAGTTCAAGGCAATAGCATAGACATACATGTAACGATCATTATTTACCGAACTTTCAGCTGCCATACGCAGATAGTTAACAGCTTGTGGTAATTGTTTCTGCCGCACAAACGCTAAACCCAGAGCGTGTTGAACTGCCGCTTTATCCCTGACTTTAAACAGCGCCTTCTGTAGCAATTCGACACCCGCTGCATCATCATTCAAAGCGCGATAAAGATCAGCTAAATATAAATAGGCAGGCACATAAAAAGGCGCGGTGGATATTGCCTGTTGATATAATTGTTTAGCTTTTTGTCTGTCGCCTGTTTGCGCGTAGTAATTCGCCAGGTTGACCAATGACTCCGGTCTATCGGCGTTAAATAATTCTGATTTCACATATTCATTAATGGATTCTTTAAATCTGGCGGCAACTTCTGCTCCACTACCTTGTAATGAGCTTCCTGTCAGTGAACTTGCTGCCAACAGGCGTGTGCTGCGCATATCGTCATACAATAAAGGTATTGCAAAGGGTAATCGGTGCTGTTGCGCAATAGTATCAAGTGCATTAGCCAGACCAAATCCCACTAGCGGCTGCTTGTCGTTAGCCGCCAGTTGCAACACCGAGGCTGATTCTCTCGAAAGATAAGGTGGCAATAGAGTGACTGCGGTTGCTCTGGCGATAGCGGGTTGTGATTCATCAAGTATTAATTGGCTTAATAAATTCCCTGTACCAGGCAACCCCTGACGCCCGGCATGCAATGCTTCAGCATAATGCGGCTTATCAGGTGTACCATATTTTTTCGCCAGCACATCCGCCGCCCATTGTGCAGATATATCAGTATGGCAGTTATTACATGCATTCGGTGTAGAGATTCGTACAGATAAGTCTGGTCGAGGAATGCGCATACTATGGTCGCGCCTTGGATCCACCACCATATAGGTTTTTTCTGGCATATGACAACTAACACATTGCGCGCCATCTGTATTAGCCTTGTGCAAATGATGCTGTTCCGTATTGTACTTTTCAGACAGATGGCATTGCGCACATAGATTATTTCCTTCTGTGCGAAGCTTTATACTATGAGGTTCATGACAATCACTGCAGGTGACACCTGCATGATACATTTTGCTTTGTACAAATGAACCATACACATAAACCTCACCGTCAATCTGACCATCCACGTAATATGCCGGCTCTGTAAGTAGTGAAACTTTGAAGTTATCCAATAATGCATCGCCAGGTCTTGCACCATGCTGAATAGTTGAACGTCTGGAGTGACACTGGGCACAGGTTTCGATTTCAATATTGGTGGTTTTTTTCTGGGCACGTAGCGCGCTGCCTGTCTTGGCATTCATTAACCACTCAACATTTTTTCGCTCATTAAAGGCAATAGAAAAACCCTTGTTTTTGAGACTTTTATATTCGCCTCCCTCTTCTTTTAATTCGCTCCATGCTATGTGATTGGAAGCCGGCCCATGACAGGCTTCACAACCCACATCAATTTCTGACCAGGTTGTATTATATTCTCTGGTTTTTAAATCATAGTTTTTATGCAAATTAGTGGAATGACAATCCGCACACATGAAATTCCAGTTTTGATTAATACCCGTCCAGTGCAGCTCATCGTTATGTTTTATGTGTTCGTCAGGATACAAATGAAACCAGCGCTGGCCACCTTGTTGTTTGCTACGTGTATCCCAGGCAATACTCAACACCTGGTATCGCCCTTTAGGGAATTTGATTAAATATTGCTGTAATGGATCAACACCGAAGGTGTAGGCAATTGGGTATTCTGTTAATTTTCCATCCGGTCCATCTGTCCGCACGAAAAACTGATCGTCTTTTTTGAAGAATTCAGAAACAGTTCCAAAATAGTTAAACGTGGTGTTATTGAAATCTCCCGCTACCGTTTCTTCTGTAGCCGGCTGCATGGCTAAATCATGATGCGAGTTTTGCCATGCCTTATGTTCCTGCGCATGGCAACTGGCGCACTTTTGTGATC
>Ga0316198_10002235_pt1 | contig 11653 bp, 8 predicted proteins | sample OudBieAanoxic_MG_FD_204935 | JGI IMG/M metagenome (GOLD analysis project Ga0316198, IMG submission 204935) | Coastal sediment microbial communities from Oude Bieten Haven, Netherlands - site A anoxic | ecosystem: Environmental > Aquatic > Marine > Coastal > Sediment | place: Netherlands... | reverse complement strand
ATTCTGCAACAAAATGGTTAAAATAAAAGGGATATTTATTGTTCTGTCTCAAAAACGGGGCCGATTCACCTACCCCTAAAGAAATAGTCTGACCTAACTCACATAAAGCACCTAAAATACCTGCTAAAAAGTCCTTGCTTAGATAGCCTATAGGTGGAAATTAATTCCACACACTAAACAGTTGTTTATTAACGACTTAATAATACGAATCATTCTCATATAAAGGTGAGCTTAATTAGCATTGTTTAGTGATGATTAAAACTATTGCAGGGAATAATCATGATGAAAAAGTTCAACTCTTTTAGTACAAAAAGGAGTGCAGCAGCCAAGGCTGTACTCAGTGCAGGGATACTCTCTTTTGCACTTGCTGGTTGCGGCAGCGACGGAAAAGATGGTGAAGACGGCAAAGATGGTGTTGTTGGTGTTAACATCGACGCAGCAAAAAGTGTAAACGCGGTATTTACTAACGCAACAGTTGAAGGCGGCGTCGTTACTGTCGATTTCAAACTTCAAAATGACAACGGTGTCGCCGTTCTTGGTTTAACCAAAGATCACGACTTACGTTTCGGTATCGCTCAACTGAGCCATGTCACCGAGATGATGGGTGAAACCGAAGTTGACAGAGGCTACCAATGGCAAGCCTATATCAATGCCGAAAAAGCACCGAACCCGGACTGGGTTCCTGAAGGTGAGTCACATATCAACCCATCGAATCAGTTCCAGGCAGGCGTCGAGAAAGCCGGCGACTGTGAGACTTGTTTCGTCGATAACGAAGATGGTAGCTACACCTATACCTACCAGCAAAATATCGGCAGTGTAGTCGAGCCTATTGAAGTCACTTACAATGCAGATGAAACTCAGCGCGCCACTATGGAACTTGAGCTTTCAAGCTTTGCAGCTAATGCCAACTACGACTGGCAGCCATCGAGTGGCGCTACTGAAGGTATTCAAACCCGTGACGTAGTTTCAATCGAAACATGCTACACCTGTCACCAGCCTGACAGCCTAGAGCTTCATGGTGGCCGACGCATAAACATCGAAAACTGTGCATCTTGTCATACTGGCACTTCGGGCGATCCTGAAAGTGGCAACAGTGTCGACTTTACCTTTATGATCCATGCGATCCATAAAGGACAAGACAGAATGACCAGCACGGCTGATGGCATGGTACCTGCTCCATATAAAGTTATCGGCTATGGCGGTGGCGTTCATGATTACGGCAAGGTGATGTTCCCGCAAAAGCCTGCTGCAGATTGTGCATCTTGTCACGTGACTGGCGAAAATGCTCCGGCCAATGCCGATCTGTTTAAAGCAAACCTGAGTAACACGGCTTGTGTAGGTTGTCATACAGAGAAGCCTTCTCAAATGCACAGCAGCACCGATTGTATGTCTTGTCATATCGAAGAGGGTTATGCTCGCAGTGGTGTAGAAGCTCATGGCGATGCAACTAAAGCGTATGATGTAAGCAAGAACTACTCTGCAACGTTCACCAATATCAAGCCAGAAGGTCAAGGCCTGAGCTTTGATGTACAGCTTCTTGATGATGCCGGTGCGCCAATTGCTAAAGAGTTCGTCTACAAAGAAGGTTATTCAAACCCATACATCGTTGTATCTTGGGATGTTGATGCCGATTACCCAGCATACAAAACCGGTAGTAAATACTCAGAGCGTCGTATTAGCTTATATGATTCATCACAGGCTACATATGATGAAGCCAGCAAGAAGTTCAGTGTTGTCAGTGCAAACCTAGTGCTACCTGCTGATATCAATGGTAAGAGCTTCGAGCTACTTCCAGTTGTTAAGACATGCTTTAAGAAAGGTGGCTACGGTCGTCCGCTTGTAGAGCCTATGTCTTGTTACGATGAAGATGGTGTAACCATTGCCAGCAACGCAAAAGCTGCCTACATTCAAGACGAGCCAATGCGCTTCATCTGGAACAATGGTCAATCTGAAGAGCCAGCAGTTGCTCGTCGTTCAATCGTTGATGATGCTAAATGTCACAGCTGTCACGGCGCCGAGTTCTACCATGACTCTAACGGTGTAAACTGTCAGGCATGTCACACCTCTGACAAGTCTATCAAAGAGTCTGAACGTAATTCAGGCAAGTTTGACAAGCCAACAAGCTTCGCTTACAAGGCACACCATGCAGAAGGTCACTACCTGAAATATGCGGGTGTTGGTTCTAAAACTGTTGTTAAAACTGACTGTAAGACATGTCATACCGATAACGGATTTGAACTTGGCCGCTCTCCAGAGCGTGTTTGGAATTACCCGAACATGGAAACATTGGATAGCACAGGTGTCTTCGTATCATCTGATGCCGGTACTTGCTTAAGCTGTCACCAGAAGTACCTGAGTGATGCAGGTAAGTCTCACATCGTTACTAACGGTGGTATCCTTGACGGTACAAGTGCAGAGGACGTTAGAACACGTGCAGCTGAAACTTGCCAAACTTGTCACTCTCCAGAGAAAGTGATGGCGCTTCACGGTCACTAATTTCGTGATAATGAAGTAGTGTTAGCGGTGATTATCTTAGTCATTATCTAAGTCATCACCGCTACCTAAATAAAGGGAGGCATTGCCTCCCTTTATACTATCTGGAATACAGAAATCTCTTTTCATAAAAACAAACAACTTTGTATCATTTTCAAACAAGATGTTGACCTAAATGTCGATAAAATCAGCATTTTACCCGTTTAGGTTAGGCTTGCCTCCCCCCACCCTATACCCCTTTATAAATAGGCTGATCTAGGTCACACATTAAGAGCAGATTTGCAGATTTTCAGCCCCTATTACGTTAGCCTTTCCTTGGGGAATTTTATTTCCAGCATTGACCTAAGTAGCACATTTATAATGAAAAAATGCAAATGAGAATCACTATCATCTTGCAGCCAGCACTTAAGCCAATGTCAAACCTATGCAGGGAAAAAATGATGAACATAAAGAATAAAAAATTTGCGCTGCTTCTGGCAGCAAGCGCAGTCTCTATGGCCTTAACTGGCTGTGGTGGCGATGATGGTACAGACGGTAATCCAGGTAAGCCTGATGGCCCGGCTGCAGAACATATCAATACATTAAACTTAGATGTGACTAAGGTCACCTATGTCGATGGCATGCCTAGCATCGAAGTTTTCGCCACGAACGAAGAAGATCTTCCTGTCGTTGGTCTGAAAGACTTTGAAGTTAAGAAAGTTGCCCAGCTACTTCCACAAGGCTCTACCGGTGCTGGCGATAATGCACAGTGGCAGGTTATCGGCTCACAAAAAACTTTCATCGACAACCAAGATGGCAGCTACACCTTCAATATCGAAGTTGAAGGTTACAATTCAGCATTAACGCAACGCTATAATGTGATTGCCAAAGCTTCGACACTGTTAGATGGTGTCACACCAGTTCCTCAAGCAGAGATCGCAGAAGATTTCAGTGGTGAAGGCTATGAAGCCACTTACACCAAAGATATCGTATCAACCGCCAGCTGTAATGCCTGTCATGCCGAAGGCGAGAAGATCTACCACAGCTACATGACACAAGAAACTTGTGCAACTTGTCATACTAAAGAGTACGCAGAAGAGCGTGGCAAGCCAGAAATTGAATGGAACCACCTAATTCACAACGTTCATAACTCTGCTAAAGGCTACAAGGCCGACCGAGATACCGGTGAGTTCACAAAAGACGCTGTAACGGCTCAGCATATCGTTCAAAATGACTGTAAAAACTGTCACGTAGCGCCGGAAGATGGCACTGAAGGCTTGACAGAATGGGGTAACTGGACACGCGTTCCAACCATGGAAACTTGTACCAGCTGTCACGTGAACATCGATTTCGAAGCAGGCAAAGGTCACTCACAACAGGCTGACAACAGCAACTGTGTCGCGTGTCACAATGCCAGCTGGACCGAAGAACTTCACACTGAAAAGGCCATCCAGAAGAAAGCTCTGATTGACCAGTACGGCATGAACACTTCATTGCTCGTTAATAGTGATTCAACTGCCACTCTTACGGTTTCTCTTGTTGATGCTCAAGGTGCAGCAATTAATGCCAGTACGTTAGTGCCACAAATCCAACGCATCGAAGCCACAACTAACGTAGGTCCAAACAATGTTAAGTTGGGTTACTACGGCAAAGATGGCCTTAACCTGGTACTGAACGGCGCACTTAATGATGCAGCAACAATCGACGAAGCCGGTAACATTATCTACACCACTAAAGCGTTAACTTTTGGTGCTGCCGGTGAAGATTCAGATACTGCATTCACTTTTGTTGGCTTATCTATGTGTTCAGAAAAAGGTGAGTTTGTTAACTGCGACACTGTCGCCGTTGATGGCAACCTAGATGACACTGGCCACCTACTGGATGGTTACTATACAGGCATGAAGGCTGATCTTGCTTTCGCGACACTCTCTGGTGAAACTCCAAGTATGCGTCACGTCGATTCTGTTAACTTCAACACTTGTATCAACTGTCATGGAGATAGCTTCGAAATCCACAAAGGTTCACACCACCCAGGGTTCGTTATGACAGAGCAGCTCGCTCAAGTTGTTAATGATGAAACAATAGTAGGTGTCGATGCTTGTGTGGCTTGTCATACACCAGACGGTACCTATGCTGGCGGCACAAACAAGGGTGCGTTAGAGATGAAACTGCACATCGTTCACGGCGAGCAAGGCATCATCAAAGATTGTACTCAGTGTCATAACGACTTTAACCTTGACGCATTCAAAGTGAAAGGCGCATTAGCAACTAAAGTAATAAACCCTTACACACCGAGTCAAGAGAGTTTATATACTACTCCTATCGCCGCAACCTGTACCTCTTGTCATACGTCTGACAGCACTAAGCTTCACGCTGTAGGTCAAGGGGCGATTTTCGATGGCTCTTATGAAGCTGCGAACGATGCAGCACAGCTTGAAACTTGTTTCTTCTGTCATAACCCTGCCATCAACGATCACACTCAGGTGAAGATGTAATTTGCCAAAACTTTGTTGAAAAGAGGGGGAGTCGCCTCCCCCGTTTTCTCTCTTATTTGTGCAAATTAGGAAGCCTAATATGAAAATCACAAACAAATTTAGAACACTCTCGATGGCAGTATTGCCAGCACTTATGATTTCAGCGGTACTCTCACTGGGTTTTGCATCGACTGCAACAGCCTCTAAGTGGGACGCTAAGATGACACCCGATGAAGTTGAAACAACTTTAGACAAGAAATTTGCCGAAGGTAAATACTCACCTAAAGGCGCCGATTCTTGCTTAATGTGTCACCGTAAATCTGAAAAAGTCATGGATATCTTCAAAGGAGTCCACGGCTCTATTGATTCGAGCAAGAGCCCGATGGCTGGACTTCAATGTGAAGCATGCCATGGTCCAATGGGTCAGCATAACAGGGGCGGTAAGGAACCAATGATCGCCTTTGGTCCTGACTCGAGTCTATCTGCTGAGAAACAAAACAGTGTCTGTATGAGCTGTCACCAGGACGACAAGCGCATGGCGTGGAATGGTGGTCACCATGACAATGCCGACGTTGCTTGTGCCTCTTGTCACTCGGTTCACACCGACAAAGATCCAGTGCTTTCTAAAAACACTGAGATGGAAGTCTGTACCAGCTGTCATACCAAACAGAAAGCGGACATGAACAAGCGCTCTAGCCACCCAATGAAATGGGCTCAAATGGTCTGTAGCGATTGTCATAATCCACACGGTACTCTAGCCGATTCCGATCTGGTTAAGCCTAGCGTCAACGAGACATGTTATTCATGTCATGCTGAGAAACGTGGCCCAAAGTTGTGGGAGCATGCACCCGTAACTGAAGATTGTGTTACTTGTCACAACCCACACGGCTCGGTCAATGAGGGCATGCTCAAAACCCGTGCTCCACAACTTTGTCAGCAGTGTCACGCCAGCGATGGCCATGCAAGCAGAGCCAACTTTGGTAACACAGGTCAAGGTTCAAGTGTCGGTGATAATGCCTTCACTGGTGGCAACAGTTGCTTAAATTGTCACAGCAAGATCCATGGTTCTAACCATCCATCTGGCAAGCTGTTCCAGCGTTAATCAGGAGACGAGAAGATGAAATTCAAGTTAAATTTAGTCACCCTCGCTCTACTTGCTAACGCAGGTGTTGCCGGAACTTTAATGACGAGTACCGCAGTTGCAGCCGAAGGTTACGGCCTTCAAAATGCGAACACGAGTAAAGTTAAGTTCGAAAAATGGGTCTGTAAGCGCTGCGAAGTTGAAACCGGCTTTACTGGCACCGTCGGTGTCGGCGTGGGTTACAACGACAGTGACGATATTCGTTCGGCAAATGCTTTTGCCGCCGAAGACGAGTTTGCCGGCAAGGTCGATGCCGACCTAACCTATGCAGGCAAAGGTGGTTACCGAGCCAGCATCGAAGCCGATAATCTTGGCATGGAAAATGGCCGCTTAGATATCAATGCCGGTAAGACAGGTCAATACAACCTGAACCTGAACTACAGACAGATTGCGACCTACAAGACTGACAGTGCAATGACCCCTTACCAAGGCGTCGGTGGAGATGACCTCACCCTGCCCGGTAACTGGGAAACGGCAGGTTCCAGCCAAGAGATGAGCCAGCTTTACTCCAGCTTGAACCCAACTGAGCTCTCACTCAAGCGTAAGCGCGCCGGTATGGGCATAGAGTATCAGGGAGAGTCCCTGTGGAGCACCTACGTCAACTATCAGCGTGAAGATAAATCGGGTCTTAAGCAGACATCGGGTAGCTTCTTTAACCAGTCTATGATGCTTGCCGAGCCGGTTGATTACACCACAGATACTATCGAAGCGGGCATTAAGCTTCGAGGCGATAACTGGTTTACAGCCATCAACTACAACGGCTCTATCTTCAAGAATGAATATAGTCAGTTAGGCTTCGATAACGCGTTTAACCCAACTTTTGGTGCGGCAACTCGCGGTTACATGTCACTCGACCCGGATAATGAATCTCATACAGTTTCATTGATGGGACAAGTGACCGCCGATAAGACGATTATGAGTGGTCGTGTCCATTACGGCCAGATGACTCAAGATCAAGAGTTTGTGACGTCTGGTTATGGTTATCAAGCGCCAGCGGAATCTCTCGATGGTCGTGTCGATATGACTGGGGTTAACCTCAAGTTAGTCTCACGTATTAATCGTAGTGTTCGCCTTAATGCGAGTTATGACTACACAGATCGTGACAACAAGACCAATGTTGAGCAGTGGACTCAGATCAGTATCGACGAGGTCAATGGTCAAGCGGCTTATAACACGCCTTACGATATCACCACTCAACGCGCTAAGTTAGGTGTCGATTACCGTCTTACCCGTGGAATGAAGCTCGAAGCCGGCTACGATTACCGTACCGATGACCGCAGTTACCAAGATCGCGAAACCACTGACGAACATACGCTTTGGAGTAAATTCCGTCTAAGCGCGTTTGAAAATTGGGATATGTGGATTAAAGGTAGTTACGGTGAGCGTGATGGCTCTGAGTATCAGGCATCGCAGTGGACTTCATCGGAGTCTAACGACCTGTTACGTAAGTACAATATGGCCGACCGTAAGCGAACTATGATTGAAGCTCGTGTAACTCATAGCCCTATCGATGCGCTTACATTAGACTTTGGTACTCGTTACGCGATTGATGACTACAACGACACTCAAATTGGTCTGACCGAGTCTAAAGACTTGAGTTACGATGCCAGCGTCAGTTACCTACTTAACGATGATATGACTGTGACGGCCTTCTATAACCGTCAGAACATCGACTCAGATCAGGCTGGCAGCAGCAACTTTGCCGCGCCAAACTGGACTGGTACAGTTGAAGATCAGGTCGATGTTATCGGTGCCGGGTTTAGCTATAACAATTTGATGGAGAAGAAGTTACGTCTAGGCGTTGACTACACTTACTCTGATTCAGACAGTAACACTCAAGTCACTCAAGGCATTACCGGTGACTACGGTGATTACTATGCTAAAGCTCATAACATCAATATCTATGGTCAATATCAAGCCACACCAAAAATGGCTCTGAGATTAGATTATAAGATGGAGAAGTATGAAGATAATGATGCCGCAAATGAGATCGCACCAGATGGTATCTGGAATGTAGTCAGCTTTGGCTCTAACAGCCACGACTATACCGCACATCTTATTATGTTGAGTATGAGCTACAGACTGTAAGCTGTAAGCTGTAAGCTATAAGCGATAAGCGATAAGCGATAAGAAAGGCCAGCTCCCTTTTATATGGGAGCTGGCCTTTTTACTTTCTGAGCCACATTCAAAATCTCATTCTCAATCAAAAATCCTGAGACGATACCCGCTTCCCCCTATTTAAAAGAGATCACTTTCAAACCTTGAACTGGATCTGAACTTCCACCTAAATATTACTCCAGTCTCGAATTGAGCTTGAATTGTCATTCACTTTAGTAGATCGTAATGCAACTCTTTTAAAGCTTCATGAGATCCCATGCATTCACTATTTAATCCAACCATTACAGATACAAAACTAGCAAAATCAGTCTCAATTTTTTGTAAAATAATGAGCTCATTGACGAACACTAAATCAGTATCTCTAAGCGGCGTAATGTTATTGCTGCTCCCTACCCCCGCCTTCGCTTTTAGTGCTGCGGGCTCGACGGCAACGGCATTTATCATATTAGTCTTGGGCGGCTTTACATTATTGAACCTGATATTGAACGCCCTATTCTTTTTCGCCGGCAAATATCATAGTCAGCGCTTCAGTAAAATCCATACCCTCTGCTCACTCGTTATTCCATTAATCGCATTAGTGCTCACCTTGATGGATCACAGAGGTTTTGCCGACTTAGCTTTCAATATCGGGCTGATTATTATCGCCATTGCCCTGGCACTGCTTCCACTTCAACTCACACTTAATGGACGCGCCCCGACCCCATACGGTCCCATGATTTTATCTCTGGGTGCATTCCTGTTTCTCGCCATTTCCTACCTGATCCCGCCGGTGGCATTGTTTGCCGCCTTGGTTGCTCATGTGGCGCTACAGAGCCAACCCGATACCAAGGCTCGTATCATCTCATTTTCAGCCTTAATCATCGGCTATCCATTGATGGCTTATTGGCTATATAAAACATTACAAATGTTCACCTCATAACATCAGTTATTACCATAGCTGATACTAACTGATGAGCAATAATGCCAGCTTCGAAGAGTTAACCAATCAGATCTCTGCCTGCCAAATATGCCAGGCGGAGCTTCCCTGCCCGCCGATACTCAATCATCTTAGTAAAGTCGAACTCACAGTGATCCTTGGGCAGTACGCTATCGACTACCATCTCAATAATGCCTCCCTCGATTCAGACAAGAGCTCAAGAAAGCCCGCCAAGATATCGGTGACATCCGCAGTGGCAAACTGGAAGCAGTACTGGCCATCACAAATCGTCCTGCCCCACCCCAGCCCTCGAAATAATATCTGGCTTAAACGGCATCCGGAATTTGAAGCAGAGCTCCTTCCTCAGTTAAAACTCAGGGTTCATAGCATAATAAGTTAACTGTCAGATCTGAACGAATGCCCGCCTAATGTAAGCCTTAACAGCTAGAGTCACTTAAACTTTCACGATTACTCACAAAAAGTCAGCGGTTGGCTAAACTTAAGCGTACCAGCTAATAAGATAAGGCCGCTTTGTGAGCGAATTGCCAGGCAAGACACTTCCTCCCTACCCATACGCCTCGATTTTGAATCTTGAGATAGAGGAGATCGACTGGCACCGATGGCAGCGGTTAGTTAATACCGTAGCAGATATGTTTGATGCCCCAGCCACATTTATTAATCAGGCGAACCTGAAGGGAATTGAAGTCATCATTGCCTCAGAAAAACCTGATACCCATTATCAACCAGGTAACAGCAATTTAGACAGTAATATCTATTGTCACCATGTAGTCAAAAACTCTTCAGAACTGTACGTCCGGGACGCCAAGTTAGATCCACAATGGAGTGATAACCCTGAATACACAGAAGATAATTATGTCTCATATCTTGGGCTTCCCATCTCCTGGCCTGATGGCAGTGTGTTTGGCACACTTTGCGTATTCGACACAAAAGTAACCGACTACCCTCAAAAATATATCAATGCCTTAGGCGTCATCAAAGAGGTGATTGATAGTGACCTACGCCATCTGTATAAAGAGAACCAGCTGCTCACGCTGAGCTATACAGATCCACTGACCCAAGTGTTCAATCGTCGCGGTTTTAGCGACCTACTGCGAAGCACACAGGAGCTGGCTCATCGACTGAACCGAAAACTCATCTTACTCTACTTCGATCTTGATGAGTTCAAGCATACCAACGACACCTTTGGTCATGACATTGGCGACATCATGCTTAAAACGTTTGCCAAAACACTCAAGAAAAATAGCCGCAGCTGCGATCTCGTTGCCAGATGGGGAGGTGATGAGTTTATCGTATTGATCCATGCCGAGAGTGAGAACTGTATAAAACTGTTTACCAATAGAATGGACGAGCTATTAACGCAACAACATCTGCAACCGGAGATCAAGTATTCCTATGGATATACGGTGATAAACCCTGACGAAAAAACGGAATTAGAAGATCTACTCAAAATTGCAGATGATTATTTGTATCAGAATAAACTGAATAAAAAGTGCCCCCCGATATCAGGAGACTGAATATTACCGCTTGATTCGTTAAAAAATTATATGCCACCATTCTTTCAGCATAAGCTGCGACAGCGACACCACTTTACTGCATTATCGGTTGATACCAACAAGATAACAGGGATAAAATAACGCTAAATCGGATCAACTGTAGATGGAACCTATATCGTGACCTCACCTCTTTGTAAAACTTTTCTCGTATTTTTTATCGCTTCAATATTAACGGCTTGTGGTGGAGGTGGTGCCAACTCTGAAGCTACAACACCACCAGATAAATCCAGTAAACATGAATTTCGAGCCGAGGTAATAAACTTGATTTCGGCGTCAGCTACCACCCGACTAAACAGCAAAGTAGATCTGTTTTATAAGAATGCCGGTATTGATGAAGTTGAAATCGCATCAAATCTCAACTATCTCCAAAAGGGAAGTACATCAAGCTTCGGCTGGGAGGGCTTACCTAAGGCTAACCTAACTTTCACCGTCAAGGATTCATATAACAATCAATCTGTATTATCGACAACGACCATGGAGTTTAACTCTTCACAACCAGGTTTCTTCCTTCTTGCAATGGGTAATAGTTCCAGTTTAGAGAAGAAAACATTGCGTAGGGTCAATAAACTCGAAGGGGCGCTCAACAGCTACCGCTTCACCCATGCCAATGCACTCGCCCCAGGCAGCGTCGATATCTACGATGTTGATACCAAGAAGGCGCTAGCAGTGAACCTGAGCTTCACACAAACATCGACCGTACATGTCTATGACGCTGACTTAGCTGAAACTTCTATTATCGTTATCCCATCTGGAACTCAGCCAAGCTTTAGCAACACTGCAAACTATCTGTTGCAAACATCACTCTCACACTTAGAGAGTAATCACCTGAACGTGCTTGTTGCAAACCCGGACTCTCCATCAAGCTGGTCGCTAAAACAGTATTCTGAATAGCTCCCGCAAAAAACATCACATCGAATGGCTCTCAACAATAAAATGCCTTAAGCTGACAAAATTTATG
>Ga0316198_10002234_pt1 | contig 11655 bp, 10 predicted proteins | sample OudBieAanoxic_MG_FD_204935 | JGI IMG/M metagenome (GOLD analysis project Ga0316198, IMG submission 204935) | Coastal sediment microbial communities from Oude Bieten Haven, Netherlands - site A anoxic | ecosystem: Environmental > Aquatic > Marine > Coastal > Sediment | place: Netherlands... | reverse complement strand
TATACCAGACCCGTCCATGCATATACACCGTCCATCGAGCCGGCATTTCTCACCAGGATCACGGGAGCAGGCGAAGGATTCGTGTTTGAAAGCGCCGCTCTGGAACGAAAAGCGTAGCAATAGCTACGGTTTGAGTGAAGAGCAGGCTTACGTACTCGAAGACCAGCCTGAACCGTGATAGGCAGGCCTGAATAAAACGCAGTATTTTTGCACATCCCGGCTTTTCTCCAGATAGCCAATGACTTATCAGTATTCTGTGTCGCACGGTGAGAAATGCGGGCTAGCCCGCATAACCCTGAATCAAGCTGTCCCAATTCTCTGCCGAGAAATGAAAACCCGGGTTCAATGATTTAAATTTAAGCAATGAACGCTGCAGTCGCGCCAGATTCGAACTCTTCCACGATTCACCGAGATAACGAAAGCTCCCCTTGTCGAAATCTATCAGGTAAACAACGCCAGACTCAAGATTGAACAGTATATTGCGCGCATTAAGATCAGCATGGTAGACGGCTGCATCATGAAAGCGGCGGATACATGCACCTATTGCCATCCATGCTGTTTCGTCACACTCCTTCTCTTTCAGGTAATCAGCCAGCGTCATCACATTTTTGATTTGCCTGGTTATCAGATCTGCACGATAAAACAGTCCGTGTTTGACACAACTGGCGGCGACTGGTGACGGAACAGGCAACTCCAATTCACACATCTGTCGCAGCAATCGCCACTCCCTGAATGATCGTGAGTTGCTGCAACCAACACCGAAATATTCATCGCCAAGAATCAGCGCGATTTTGCCTCCGCGCTGATAGTGCTTTAAAACAAGGTTATCGCCCTGATGGTTGAAAAAGACCGCATGCCCTCTGCCTTCAGCAAGTGACTGCTCATCGGCATGCTGCTGCGCCCTGTTGATATCAAATAGTTCAGCATGCGGATGTTCAATCAATGAAGCATCGTATAGGATATGCCGCTTACCATTTTTGATGATAGTTTCGTTATTTGATGATACTTCCACTCTCTTCCGCACCTGACTCGGTATGCATACTGCGCCTGTCTGCTATTGGCGACATTACCCACGCCTTGCCTGTTTTGAGGACCCTGCAACATCACTGGCCTGAAACGAAGATCACCTGGATCATCGGTAAAAACGAGCATGCACTGGTCAGTGAAATTGAAGGTGTCGAGTTTATCACTTTTGATAAATCGCTTGGCCTCCGCGCCTACAACGACATCCGCAAAAAGCTGGCCGGGCGAAGTTTTGATGTTCTGCTACATATGCAGTTGTCATTACGCGCTTCGGTCGCCAGCCTGTTAGTAAAATCAAAAATAAAGCTCGGCTTCGATCGTGCACGCGCCAAAGACATGCAATGGCTGTTTACCAATGAGAAAATTTTTCCGCGCAGCACCCGGCAGCACGTTGTAGACAGTTTTCTCGAATTCCCCAGACGCCTCGGACTTGAGCCGATATTAAAATGGGACCTGCCTGTTTCCGCCAGCGCTGTTGAAAACGTAATGCAGATGATCAGCGGTGAAAAGTTTCTCGCCATCAACCCCTGTGCCGTTGCCAAATCGCGCAACTGGCGTAACTGGACCGCGGAAGGCTATGCAGAAGTCGCTGACTTCGCCGCTGAGCACCATGGCATGACCGTTCTGCTGACGGGCGGCCCTTCCAGTGATGAACGCAACATGGCCGACGCCATTGCAGCCTTGTGCAGCCACAAGCCGCACAACATGGTGGGTAGAACAACCCTGCCGGAACTGGTTGCATTGCTGCATTTATCACAGGTCGTTATTGCACCCGACACCGGCCCGGCACATATCGCCAGCGCTCTCAACACGCCGGTAATCGGCCTATATGCCGCCACCAATCCACAACGCGCCGGCCCTTATAACTATAAAGAACTGGTTGTTAACAGGTACCCGGAGGCCCTGCATAAATACTACGAAATCGAAGTGAATGATGCGCCCTGGGGCAAACGTATCCAGAACGATGAGTGCATGGCACTGATAAAGCCCGAGGATGTCACTGCGCGGCTGACCAGGGCGATGGAAGATTATTCGGCCTGATCGCCTTCCTGCTGCTGACTTTCCTTCTGGGCTATGCATTGCGTGTACTTGCTGACAGTTCCGTCCTGCTTCTGAATTGAAAACTCATCCTTGACCTCACCCTCATCATTGATGAAGCGTGATGTCAGCCTGTTGTCCTCAACATCGATTATCAGTGAACCGGCTTCTTCCATGGATACCACCATTGCAGGGTGGTTGAGCTGACCCGAGTCCACTTTCGATGAGGAGCCTGCCACCACATAGACCGCACCAGAATGGGCAATATTATGTGCCGGCTTTCTGTATTCCCTGTACTGTCCGTTAATGCCTGTTGAAACGATATTACTGTCACTGAACTCTGTGGAATCACCATAATGGCAATCCATCAGATGACTTCTTTCATACATATGGCTGTGGCCGGACAGCACCAGGTCGACAGCCGCAGCTTCCAGTATCGGTAATACATTTTCCCGCACCTTGTGCATACGACCTCCACTGTCTTCCTTCATGTCAGAGTTATGCGTGCCCTTGCTGTAGGGCGGATGGTGAAACGCTACGATCAACCATTGCCGGGTATTCAGCGACAGGTCGTTTTTCAGCCATTCCAGCATGTCACTCCCCTGACTCATATTCGAATCCGTGGTATCGAGCATCACCAGGTGTATATTTGCATAGTCGACCGAATAGTAGTTTTCCGTACCGGATGCTACGCCACCCGCTTCGCCCTCTTCCGGTAGTGTAAATAACTTGAAGTAGGTCCAGCGGCGCGCGTCATGGTTGCCGTATACCGGCCAAAGCGACTGGTTGCGCAGAATATTCGGGTAGGTGTCGAATAATGCTGCCTGAAACTGTTCATTCGTGCCTGAGCGATAGGCCAGATCGCCCAGTGACAGCCACAGGTTGATGTATTCGTTGTCCTTACGCGGATTTTCATCGATCCAGCTCAACATGGCATCACGCACAGCGAGTGAGATCTCTCCGGGCTGGCCGGAATCGCCGATCACCCAGATTCGCGCAGGTTTTTTCGAGTCAGCTTCCGGCATGGTGCGGAACCAGTCGGTATCGGGATCGGGGTCCTTGTAACCACTGATATCACCCGTCGAATAGTAATAACGCGTGTCCGGCTGTAACTCGCGAACCGTGACCGAATGGACTTTGCCTACCTCGTCTGTAAGCAGAGTGTATTTGAGATTATCCGGGTGAAGGCCGTATTTGAGCACACCCATCCTGTTTTCACGTGTCTGCCAGCGTACCGTAACACTGTCCTGGATCAGCATCTGCAGATAGGGCGCGCGCGCTCCGGTAAGTTGACTGCCGAAAAAAATAACGCCTACCCGGCCAGCGGCATAGGCAACAACAATAAATAAAATTAACTTAAGTAACTGTTTAATCCATCTCATCATACATTTGTAGCACATAATGCAGCTATATTGGCCACTATGATACACTACGCAGCCTTACAGGACGCGCCAAATCCGTATTTTCCGGGTTACCCAATTCAATGAAATCACTGACAATATTTCTGCCCCGGCTACAGCTTTTCACGATCAAGGCCGTGCTGTTATTTCTGCTGGTACAGACGATATTGAGGGTTGTGTTCTGGCTCAAATTCAAAAGTCCACTGGACCCGGCGCCCGTCAATGATCTGATACGGGCGTTTTACCTTGGACTCAAGTACGATTTGCAGGTATCGCTGGTGCTTGCTATACCGATATTGCTGCTGGGCTGGATCAGGCCGATTCATCCGGTCTACAGCGAAACGGGGAAACGCCTCTGGTTTGTCTATACCGGCCTGGTGATGCTCGGCCTGCTCGCCGTCTATGCGACTGACTTCGGCCATTATGCCTACCTTGAACAACGCCTGAACGCGACCGCGCTCAGGTTTCTGGAAAACCTGCAGATCTCGGCGACCATGGTCTGGCAAACCTACCCGGTGATCACCGGCAGCCTGGTGCTGATCTTGCTGGTTTATACCAGCCTGACCCTGTTCAGGTTCGTCACCGGCTATATACAGCCGATACCGGGCCAGTACAATCGCTGGTATCAAAAGACAGCCGTTGTCATTATTACTTTCCTGGTCGTGTTTGCCGGGCTGTTCGGCAAAATTTCCTGGTATCCGCTGCGCTGGAGCGACGCATTCTTCAGCACGCATGCATTCACCGGTCAACTGGCAACCAACCCGATTCTGTATTTCTTCAATACGGTTAAAAACAAGGACGAAACCTTCGACTTACCCGCTGCCAGGGACTCCTACCCGTTGATGGCCGATTACCTGGCGGTCGACAAGCCTGACCCGGACAAGCTGAATTACATCAGAAGCATCGATTTCGAAATCGCCCCTGGCCGGGCGGAACCGAATGTCATTGTCGTGATACTGGAATCATTTGCATCATATAAATCAGGTCTTGGCGGTAATCCGCTGAATCCAACGCCTAACCTCGACAGGGTGGCCAGCGAGGGTTATTTCTTCAAGAATTTCTTCGTTACCCAGACGGGCACCGCACGGTCCGTATGGACATTCATTACCAGCGCACCTGATATCGAACTCAATAAAACCTCCAGCCGTAATCCGCTCATTGTAAACCAGCATAGCGTTGTGAATGCTTTTAAAGACCACAAGAAATACTATTTACTTGGCGGCAGCGCCAGCTGGGCAAACATCAGGGGCCTGCTGTCCAACAATATTCCCGGTCTTGAAATCTATGAAGAGGGCAGCTATACATCACCGCGTGTTGATGTCTGGGGCATATCTGACCTGAGCCTGTTTGAAGAAGCGAATAATGTTCTGAAGAACTCCGATGAGCCATTCTTTGCCATTATTCAAACCTCGGGCAACCATCGTCCCTACACCATCCCCGAGGACAATAAGGGTTTCAAAATCCTCACAGAAGACGATCTGGAACATAAGGTGACCGATTACGGCTTTGCTTCGCTGGAGGAGCTGAACTCATTTCGGTTTATGGACCACAGCATCGGGCACTTCATGAAAATTGCGGCCCGCGAGCCCTACTTCGACAATACACTTTTCGTGTTTTTCGGCGATCATGGCATCCATGCGAGCGCTGGAAAACACACGCGTAAATCCGAAGAGCAGCTGGCCATACAGGGCTTGAGAGTCCCCCTGGTTATGTATGGAAAAGGTATAATCAACCAGCCTGAGATTTTCAACAAGGTCGCAAGCCAGGTTGACGTATTGCCAACCATAGCTTCGATTACACAAACCGACTACGTCAACAGTACCCTGGGCAGAGACCTGATGGATGAACGCTTAGATCAACATCGCTATGCATTTACCATTGAGCACGGCGGCGGGCGCGTGATCGGGCTGTTGAGCGATAAATTTTATTTCAGGATGCGTTTTGACGGCACTGATGCAAAACTGCATGAACTCGATTCCGATACCCCGAGAAACGACGTGTCAGAACAGCATCCTGAGATCAGCAGCACACTGGCCGAATACACGGCCGCCATGCGAGACACAATTCTGTATATGAGGGAAAATAACAAGCCCGAAGATATTGTCAGGAAAGATAAAGCTGGCCGGCAGCAAAACCAGTAAACATAAACAAGGTACATGAATATGATTGAGAAAAAGATTTTAGTGACCGGCGGTGGTGGTTTTCTGGGCTCGCACCTGTGTGAACGCTTATTGAATGAAGGACATGAGGTGATCTGCCTCGACAATTTCTTTACCGGAACCAAGCAGAACATTCTGCACCTGATGGCAAATCCACGCTTCGAGCTAATGCGTCATGATGTTACATTACCCTTGTTTATAGAAATTGACGAGATATACAACCTCGCCTGTCCGGCCTCACCGATTCATTACCAGCATGATCCAGTGCAGACCACCAAGACCTGCGTACATGGCGCTATTAACATGCTCGGTCTTGCCAAACGCACCGGCGCCAAAATCATGCAGGCCTCGACATCAGAAGTATACGGCGACCCGGAGGTACATCCTCAAACGGAAGATTACTGGGGCCGCGTTAATCCCATTGGCATCCGCTCCTGCTATGACGAAGGCAAGCGCTGCGCAGAAACCCTGTTTCTGGACTATAACCGCCAGCATAATCTTCACATCAAGATCGCACGCATTTTCAACACCTATGGGCCACGCATGCATGCGAATGACGGCCGTGTCGTGTCCAACTTTGTAGTGCAGGCACTGAAGGGTGAGCCGTTGACCATCTATGGTGACGGTCAGCAAACACGTTCATTCTGTTATGTCGATGAAATGGTTGATGCTTTTGTTCGCCTGATGAAATCAGATGATGAATTCATCGGTCCGGTCAATCTGGGCAATCCGGGTGAATTCACCATCCGTGAACTCGCCGAAAAGACCCTGGCCATGACCAACTCGAGTTCGGAACTGATTAATCTGCCACTGCCACAGGATGACCCGACACAACGCCAGCCCAACATTTCGCTGGCGAAGGAAAAACTGGGCTGGGAACCCGTCATCAAGCTTGAGGAAGGCCTTGGCAAAACCATTGATTACTTCAAATCAATCATTAACAATTAGAAGCCGAAGTAATAACAATGCCCGAGATCAGTGCCTGCATTATTTCTTTCAATGAAGAAAATAAAATTGAGGACTGCCTTAAAAGTCTGTTACCGGTTGCTGACGAGATCATTCTGATTGATTCAGGAAGCACAGACAGCACAATCGATATTGCCAGAAAATATACTGACAGGATTTCATCTCACCCTTTCGCAGGTTATGGTAAACAGAAAATTTTCGCGACCAGCATGGCATCACATGACTGGATACTGAGCCTGGACTGTGACGAAAGACTGTCTCCCGAACTCCAGCAATCCATACTGGAAATCAAAAACGGGCTCAACAGCAATAACGCGTACAGCATGGCCAGAAGAACCTTTTATATTTACAGATGGCTAAACCATTGCTGGTACCCGGACACAAAAACACGATTGTTTAACAGAACAACAGCACAATGGCTTGACAGCGATATACACGAAAGCGTCACTTCAACTGATGTTAACGTAGCAAAGCTTGAAGGCGACATCCTGCACTACTCATTTGACAGCTTTTCCGACCACCTGCGAACCATTGATAAATTTACCGAAATCAGCGCACTTGAGCTGATGAGAAAAAACAGAAAGGTAAATATTTTCAGCCCGATTACTCACGCCAGCTGGACTTTTTTCAGACTGTACTTTTTAAAACGCGGCTTCCTGGATGGCTTCGCAGGTTTCGCGGTTGCCGTACTTTCGTATATGCATGCTTTCATTAAATACAGCAAGGCTTATATCTGGCAAAAGCATGGCCGCTCTGAACAGAGCAAGCCATGAATATACTTGAACTTTGTTTATCAACTGGTTTCGGCGGGCTGGAGCTGTATGCATTCAGAGCCGCTCAGGCCCTTGATAAAAACCACGACATTCTTGCCGTGTTGAATAATAACAGCAAACTGGCTGACCACTTCAGCAACAACTCCAATATCAAAACTGAATTCCTCAAGCGTTCACGCAGTATCCTGCCATTACAAAATGCGCGCAGGCTGGCCAGGCTGATCGACGACAACGTAATTGATGTCATTCATATGCATCACGGTAAAGACCTTGCTCTGGCTGCTTTTGCAAAATATTTTTCCAGGTCAAAACCATCAATCGTATACACCAGGCAGATGCAAATAACCCGGAGTAAGGACGACTTTTACCACAACTTCCTGTACAGACAGATGGATCTGATGCTGACAATCACAAAGCGCCTGGAAGCAGATGCGAAACAGTTTATCTGCCGCTATCCCGAAAAAATCAAAACACTTTACTATGGCGTCAATGCGCCGGAACATTTCCTCAGCACTGATGAGCGTATCCGGCAGCGCCAGGAAGCATGCTTCAAACACAATGATTTTGTTGTCGGGCTGATTGGAAGACTTGAACAGAGCAAGGGACAGCACTTGCTGATTTCAGCCATCGCAGAAGCAAAGGTCAAAGGCTCAAACATACACGCATTAATCGTGGGTCATGAAATGAACCAGGGTTATCGAAACACTCTGAAGCAGCTGGCTGCCGATAAAGGCATTGCTGAAAATATCGTCTTTATGGATTTTGCGCCAGACCCGCAACGGCTAATGCAGCTATGTGATTGCATTGTACTGGCAACATACGAAGAAACTTTTGGACTCGTACTGCCTGAAGCGATGCGCGCAGGTGTTGCCGTCATTGGCAGCAACAGCGGCGGTGTCCCCGAAATCATCAAGCATGATGAAACCGGACTGTTATTTGACTCCGGCGACGCCAACAGCCTCTGTGAGCAGATAATGCTGCTTGCCAAAGATCCCGAAAAACGATCGAAGATAGCTGCAAACGGCAAGCAGGATGCCGATTCACGTTTTAATACTGATGATCATTTTTCACAACTCCAGCAACTCATCAGCAGCGCAACCGATAAACCGAAAACAGGCTGACAATGAAATTCTGGTACTACAAAGGCGTATGGGCATCAAAATACGCAAAAAAGGCAATCAAGGACATTACGCGTGACGACATAAAAAGCATTGCCGTTATCAGACATGCCGCTCTTGGCGACATGGTGCTGACTCGCGCATTTCTACTGGAAGCAAGGAAGGCATTTCCGCAAGCAGCTATTACATTAAGCGTGGTTAGCAATTATACGCTGGGGGTACCGCACGACCTTATTGACAGGTTACACATAATTCACGGACATGATCAGCGTGATACACCGCTCCGCGAACGGATCAAGAGCATCAGGCAACTGGGCTACCACGATCTTGTTTTCGATCTTGCATCGTCCAACAGGTCCTATATGCTGCTTTTCTTCAATAAGGCAATACTGAAAATCGGATTTCCTTACAGGAAAACGCAGGCATGGATTTTCAATGATGTCGCCACCTGCAGAAGCGACTTGAATTTCGAAGTTGATGACATGCTCAATATGCTCAAGGTGTTTGGCGCACGTACCGCATACCCTCATGTATACAATATGCCTGGAAATCCTGTATCTCGCGCCAGACCCTATATCATCTATTTTACGAGCGCATCAGTTGCATACAAGTGCTGGCCAGCAGACAGTTTTATCGCATTATTGAAGGATCTATCAGTCGAATACCCGGACCATGACCATATAATCCTGGAAGGCGTACTGCCATGGGAAAAAGAAATTGTTCAAACAATATTAGCGCCGCTTAACAACATTGATAATGTTTACTCCCTGTCTACTGTTACAGTAGAAGAAGCTACGGATCTGATTCAGGGCTCAAGACTTGTTGTATCAAATGATACCGGCATCAGACATCTGGGCATTGTTTCACAAATTCCAACGGTCGGGATCTTTCTTGGGGAGCCATACAGGTACTGGCCACGCTGTGATATACACGATGTAGCGATACCGGACTACAATGGTCCACCAGAAGTCAACCGGGTAAAGCAGGCCATCGTGAAGCAGCTGGAGAACGTTCGGATTGATACTGAAGCACCCGGGACCACTACTTAATCGTTTATCCATCGATGCCAAGCCAATACAAAATCCTGGTAATAAGAAACGATAAACTCGGTGACTTTATGCTCGCCTGGCCTGCACTGTCACTATTAAAAGCACAGTATCCCGATTCAATTATCACGGCCCTGGTGCCTGACTACACCAGGCCGGTTGCCGAGATGTGCCCCTGGATCGACGAACTGCTCATCGACCCCGGCCGAGCATCATTCATAAAAAATGTTTTTCTGCTTTCAAAGCTCATTAAACAACAGAAGTTTGATTGCTCCGTTTCACTGTTCTCACAAACCACAACCTCGCTTGCAATATGGCTCGCACGAGTGCCAAAAAGGTATGGGCCCGCAAGCAAACTCGCACAGATATTTCTCAACCGGCGCCTGGTTCAAAGGCGCTCAAGATCGCTTAAACCCGAGTTTGAATACAATCTCGATCTGGCCAGATATGTCATAGCCGATAATGGCGATACTCATGTGCAGGTACCGGAACCACCGTTTCTCACGCTCGACCGGACAAAAACAGACAAGCGCAAACAGGCATTTCTTGCTGACAACAAAATAAGCAATACCGCCAGACTGGTCGCCATTCACCCGGGCAGCGGCGGCTCCGCCGGCAACCTTACACTCGAACAGTACAGCACCATTGCGTACACGCTGCATAACTGTGAAGAGGTATTTTTTATTATCACTGCGGGTCCTGAAGAATGCGAGCTTGCATCAAGCCTGTCCGCCCTGATGCAGGACATCGAGCATATAATTTACCACTCCACAAAAGGGCTTGGTGAATTTACCGACTTCCTCTCGATTTGCGACATGTTTATCAGTGGCTCTACGGGTGTATTGCACATTGCAGGCGCCATGGACATACCGACAGCCGCCTTCTATACAAACAGAAGATCAGCAACATCACTGAGATGGCAGACTCTAAACCGGGAAATAAATCGCCTTTCATTCTCACCACCCGACTCGGCACCTGCCGAAGACATGTCAAGTATTGATGCAGAGTCTGCTGCTAACATCATCTGCAAACGCCTGAACGACGCGTAGGTTTCAAGTCATATTCCATCAGCGTCATACTCCCCAATTATAATGGAAGCCACTTACTGGAGGAGAACCTTCCCTACCTGGTCGAATCTCTTGAAAACATCCCCAATGAAATTATCGTTGTTGATGATTGCTCCACTGATAACAGCATAGATATGCTGAAACAGAAATATCCGGATATAAAAATCATAGCCAGCGAATCAAACATGGGTTTTTCTACGACCTGCAACAAGGGCATCAAAGCCGCCGGCAATCAACTACTGTGCATAGTTAACACCGATGTCAGGTTTACAGCCGACTACTTTCAGAATGCGATTAAATATTTTGAGGACACAAGCCTGTTTGCCGTGAAAGGCGACATAATCAACTACCAGGGCGATATTTCGAATATAACAACGACCGAGACAGCACCTGTTTTATATTACAAAAAAGGTTTTCTGAGATTCAATCACGGCATCAAACCACAGGACAAGGAGATGACAGGTAAAATTAACGAGCACTTCGTCCTGCTGGGTTGCTGCTTCGTGTGTGATCGTAAAAAAGCACTTGAGCTGGGTGGCTTCGATGAAATTTACACCCCCTATTACTGGGAAGATGCCGACCTCGCCATGCGCGCCCTGGAAAAAGGCTATAAACTGCTATACCGTCCTGAATGCAGGATTTATCATAAAACCAGCTCGACCATCGGCGCCACGAGAAAAAAATGGCATCGCCAGCTCGTCTCGTACAGAAATAAATTTCTTTTCGCCTGGAGACATTTACATGGAAGCGCTGACTGGACGCTTCATATCGTGTTCACATTTGCCAACATTCTGACACGATGGCTCATCCTGGACTGGAAATTCTATACCGCTCTCGTATGGGCAGTATGGAGAAAACTTACATTTGGACCCTCCACCCTGAAAATTTGAGGTATTTCTAACCATGGCCAGGCAAACATGTCGTATCTGCGGCAATATCGATGGACTGAAACACTATTCAGTCAGGGAAATGATGATGGGGACGCATGATGTGTTCGACTATTTCCAGTGCCCGTCATGCGGATGCCTGCAAATCAGTGAAATTCCGGCCAACCTCGGCAACTAC
>Ga0316198_10002233_pt1 | contig 11657 bp, 12 predicted proteins | sample OudBieAanoxic_MG_FD_204935 | JGI IMG/M metagenome (GOLD analysis project Ga0316198, IMG submission 204935) | Coastal sediment microbial communities from Oude Bieten Haven, Netherlands - site A anoxic | ecosystem: Environmental > Aquatic > Marine > Coastal > Sediment | place: Netherlands... | reverse complement strand
CGCTGCAAGGTCTCCAGATCCGCGCCGGCCATCGCCTTGCTCTTTGTCAGCCGCGGCAGGAGATCACGCAGGCTGTTCCAGTCCCCGGTGGCCCGATAGGCCCGGGCCAGCAGCAGCAGACGACGGGCGTGATTGGGCGCCGATTCGCCGGCGCGGTTCAGCGCCCGGATGGCCTGATCGTACTGCCCGCGTTCGATCTGCAACTCGGACTGGGTCAGGAGCACCGCCAGTTCGGCCTCCGGTTCTTCCTCTCTGGCCAGCAACAACCAGTTGTCGCGACGTTCGTCGGCCCCCTGGGCCTGAGCCGCCCGGGCCGCGGCAAGATAATTGAGCAAGGGCGTCTCGCTGCGCCGGGCACCGCGGGTCAGGAGACGCTCGCCCCGCGCCGAATTGCCTTCGGCGATGGCGACGAGGCCCCGGGTGAATTGCTTGCGGGCCCTGCGTGAACGATAGGCTCCGGCGGCCTGCCCGAGTTTCCGCGGAGCGCGGATCAGGCGGACCGCGATCCGGGCGGCGATGTACAGGGCCGCCAGCGAAAGGATCAGCCCCGGGACCGACATCTCCACCGCATAACCGCGCATATTGATCAGCACATAGCCGACGTCCTGCATCAGGAAATGTGCGCCGAACGTGCCGGCGGCGAGACCCAGGATGATCAGGATGCCGAGCTTCATGTCTGCTCGTCTTGACCCTCGCCGGGTGTCTCGGGCGGCGGGACCGGTAAGCGGGCCTCGGGCGGGTCAGACAGCCCGGGATCCGGTGCGGCCTGCTGACGGGTCTGCCGCTCCCGCAGCTCCTGGTAGATCCTCAGGGATCCCGAGATGTCCGGCAACGGCACCCGCAGGGTGACATCCGCCAGAGCATTCAATCCGCCGATAAAGGTCTCCACCTCGGCGGATTCACGATCGAAGTACTCTTCCGTCCAGCGTCTGGCCGCGCCCACGCTGGAGGAGAAGATCTCCTGGTCACCCGCCAACAGAGCCACCCGGGCCGCCTGCAGCTCCAGTTCCAGGTTGCGACGGAGGAAGAAGGACTCTTCCCGGGACAGCAGCGGTCCGCCGCTGCTCTCAGTACGGCGGACGGTGAAGATACTGGCGAAGAATTCCGACACCTTCTGGCGGAACCGGGCCCAGCCGCCGGATGCGGCCTCCGTGGTTCCCTCGTTCAGCTCGGCTGCATCCGCATTCAGGGGCAGGTCGTCCACACGGCGGGCCAGGCTTTCGAGCCGCAGCGCGACGCCTTCCACGTCGACCCGTTCCACCGAGCGCAGCGCGAGGATGTCGTCCGCGAGTTGCCGGCGCAGGGATTGCAGCCCCGGATCGGCCAGCCGGGCCAGCAGCCCATCCGCTTCCAGCAGCGCGGCCAGCGCGGTGTCGGGATCTTCCGCAAGGTTGAGCTGAAAATTGGCGATCCTCAGCAGGTGTTGCACTTCCTCGCGTCTGAGTTGTGAGCCGACCGTCTCCCGGCTACGGGCGACGCGGGCGAGGGTCTCTTCCAGACCGTCGACCCGTGTGCGCTGGCGTCTGAGCTGGTCGTCTGCCGCGCTCCGCCCGGACCGCTCCTCTGCGATCCCGCGTGCCAGTTCCTCGAGCCTGGAGGCCAGCTGCCGGTCATCTGCCTCCAGCCGGCTCGTGGCCGCGTCCAGATCCGCACGGCCCCGGTCGGCGCCGGACAAGGCCTGCTGCTGAGTCCGATACAGATAGGCGCTGCCGGCCATGGCCAGCAGGGCCACTACCAGCGCAAGGAGCGCAAGGAGGGCCGGGCCCCTGCCCGGCCGGCTGACCTCGATCGTGGCCTCCGCCTTCGCTTCCGGTGCCGGGGGCTCGGATCCGGCCCCGGGACCTGATCCGCCGGGCTCGCCGCTACCAGAGGTCTGTCCATCGGTCGGTGTCCCGGCCTGCTTCTCGCCCTTCTTCTGGTCCTGGGCCGCAGCCGTTTCCGTATCCGCCGCCGCCCCGGGATCTGGCTGATCGTCAGGCGTCTGGCTGGGGGGTTTTTCGTTCATGTCAGGTGTCCCTGCTGTCGGGGTGAGTCGCAGTCGCCTGTCGCCAGGAGATGATGGCGTCGAGCAGGGAGGCGTCGTCCGGCGCCTCGCTCAAAAGCCGTTCCGCATGGTGCCCCGCACCCTCCGCTCTTTGTATCACACGAGGACTCGCGGTCACCAGCGGGGTCCGGTTGAGCAATTCCGTGCCCTCGGGGCCCAGGGTGTTGTAGAGGCTGTCGAGGATGGCGACGCTGGTAGCGGTGTAGAGGTGGACGTCTCCTCTGCGCCAGCGCCGCAGCAGTTCCTCGACGCGCTGCGGGGGATGCAGCGACGGCTGGCGCTGATAGACCTCCAGATACACGACCTCGGTGCCTCGGCTGACCAGGGACTCAGCCAGCAGCTCTCGCCCGCCCACGCCCCGGAAGATAAAGACCCGTCCCCGGGGAGCAGCCAGGTCCGGATGGGCCAGCAGGGATTCGGAATCGTGCCCTGACGAAAATAGATCTGGCTCGAGCCCATGGCGGCACAGCGCCGCGGCGGTGGAAGGTCCGATCGCCGCCAGCCTGGACTGCATCGGCGCGGGGAGTAATCCCGCGCCGTGGGTGACGGCATTGCGGCTGACGAATATGACCACGTCATCGGCGCCCGAGCAGCGGACCTTGTCGGCTGCGTCGGCGTCCGGAATCCGTGATTCGATCTCGAGTCCAGGCCAGCGTATGGCGACACCGCCGTGGTCTTCCACTCCCTTACACAGTGGTTCGGCGAGTTCTCTCGGTCTGGTGACCAGGACGGCGGTGCCGTCCAGCTCGCTGGAGTTCATGAGTCTCCCTGGTGCGTCTCCAGCAGCGCGCCGGCCCCGTCTGCAAGCAACTGCCGCGCCAGGTCGTTACCGAGGCGGCTGCCGTCGGACTGGTTGCCGCGGATCTCTCTCCGCATCAGCTCGCTGCCGTCCGGTCTGGCTACCACGCCGCGCAGATAGAGTTCGCTCTCGCGGATCTCTCCGTGGGCAGCGACCGGGGATTCGCAGCTTGCCTTGAGCGTGGCGGCGAAGCTGCGTTCGGCATCGACGCAGCGCCGTGTGCCCTCGTGCTCGACGGCCTGGATGGCGGCGCGGACTTCCTCCCGGTCACGGCGGCATTCGATACCGATGGCGCCCTGACCGACAGCCGGCAGGCACTCGTCATAGGCGAGACGGCCGGTGATCCGCTCGCCCAGACCGAGGCGCTTAAGACCCGCCGCGGCCAGCACGATCGCGTGGAAGTCGCCTTCGTCGAGCTTGCGCAGACGGGTCTCCACATTCCCGCGGACAGGCTCGATGGTCAGGTCCGGGCGCAGGTGCCGCAGCTGAGCCTGGCGGCGCAGGCTGGAGGTGCCGACCTTTGCGAATTCGGGCAGGGCATCCAGCGCATCGATGCCGCCCGCCGAGGCGAGGGCATCGCCGGGATCGGCACGCTGCAGGACCGCCCCGATCATCATGCCGTCCGGCATATCCCATGGGACGTCCTTCATCGAATGGACCGCGATGTCCGCCCGGTCTTCGAACATGGCGACTTCCAGTTCCTTGATGAAGAGTCCCTTGCCGCCGATCTTGGCCAGGGATCTATCGAGCACTTCGTCGCCGCGGGTGGACATGGGGATGACTTCGATCTCGATGCCCGGGTGGGCCCGACGCAAGGTGTCGGCCACGTACTCCGCCTGCCACAAGGCCAGCCGGCTCTGCCGGGTTGCGATACGTAATTCCCTGATCATGCGGATTGAACCTTTCGCCGTAATCCGGCGGTATGCCTGCGGCTCACCGGCAGCGTATCCTCGCACTCCCTGAGCCTCACCTGGAGCTGGCCGCCATCCCCTTTCTCAACGGCCTCGATGTGCCTGATGGCCACCAGGGCGTTGCGATGGATACGGACGAACTCCTCTGCGAACTCTTCTTCGAGTTCTTTCAGCGACTCATCGATCAGGTGCGACCCGCCGCCGTGGCGCACACTGACATATTTTTGTTCTGCGCGAAAGTAACGGACGTCGTGTACCGGGATAAGGTGCAGGTGATCGCCGGACCGGGCACTGATATGCCTGCGTTGCCGGTCCTCGGGATTGATGCTCGCAAGCTGGGCCCGGGTGGGACGGGCAGCCCGGGCGAGCCCTTCTTCCAGTCGCGCCCGCCTCACCGGCTTGAGGATATAGCCGACGGCCGCAGTCTCGAAGGCCTTGAGCGCGTAATCGTCAAAGGCGGTGACGAAGATCACCGCCGGCGGCTGCTCCAGGTGTGACAGATGGCCGGCGGCTTCTATGCCGTCCATACGCGGCATCCGAATGTCCATCAGCACGATATCCGGGCTGGAGGATTCCACGAGTTCCAGCGCCTCGCGGCCGTCGCCGGCGGTACCGACCACAGCGAAGTCACCGATGTCCTCCACCAGCTGGACCAGGCGATCCCGGGCCGGCGCTTCGTCATCCACCACCAGTACCTTGATCACGCGCCCTCCACCCGCGGGAATCTCAGGCGGACCACATAGCGTTCGCCCTCTGGTCCGTAGCTGATCCGGGCGCGGCCCCCATAAGCCAGTTCGAACCGCTGGGTGATGTTGGACAAGGCGATCTGGTTGCCCTGCCGGCGGGACTGGTCCCCCGGCGCTGGCAGCGGGTTGCTGATCGTAATCTCGATCATGCCCGATGAGACCTCGGCGCCATCGATAACGATCTCGCCGCCGTCCGGGCGCGGTTCGATGCCGTGGTAGATTGCATTCTCGAGCAGCGGCTGCAGCGACAGAGCCGGTATCTCGGCGCGCAGCGGCAGTGACTTGACCCGCCACACGACCCTCAGACGATCACCCAGCCGCAGCTGCTCGATACGCTGGTAGATCCGCGCCACCTCCATCTCTTCCTTCAGCGTCAGCGGCGCGCTGGAGTCACGCAGGGAGGCCCGGAACAGGTCCGCCAGATCCTCTACCGCTTCCTCCGCGAGGGCGGGCTCCTGCCGGGTCAGGGCGGCGATGGTGTTCATGCTGTTGAACAGGAAATGAGGCCGAATCCGCGCCTGCAGGGCGTTGACCCGCGTGGTGGCCTCGAGCTGCACGTTGCGCCGCCATTGCTGCGCCACATAGAAATAGCGCAATGCCAGGGTGCCGACGATCAGACAGATCAGGAGATTGGTTCCGAGGAAATGCAGATGACGGCGGGCGTCTCCGCCGCCCCGCAGGCGCAGCTGGTCCCAGTACTGGCCCAGCCACCAGGCCGCCTCGGAGATCAGGGCGGTGACCAGCAGCAGCAACGCCAGGGCCAGGATCGCCGCCCGGGGCACCGGCAGGCGGGCCAGGTGCTCGCGGGTCCGGCACAGCACGGCGGCGCTGCACAGCCCGATCCACAGGAGAAACAGCGAAGTGGTGGCCAGGTCCGGCCATACCGAGCCGGCGACCATCAGCTCGCTGCGCGCGAGGGTGACGACGATGGCCACCAGCTCCGTGATCACAACCACCGTGATCACAGAATCCGGCGCGCAGAAGTCCGGCAGCAGCAGACCCTTCTTACGGGGATCGAGGGTCGAACGGTCGGTCGAGGCGGTCACTTAGGTGCCGCCGTCCCGGAACAGCGCGGATTTGATCCGGAACAGGGACGAGATGTCCTCGTCGCCGTGTCCCGCATCCACGAGACGGGAATAATGATGCCGCGTCATCTCGACGATGGGCAGGCGCACCCCGTATTCGGCCGCCATGTCGGCGCAGATGCCCAGGTCTTTCTGGTGCAACCCGACCTTGAAGCCCAGGGGGTATTCGCCGCGCACCATGGTAGGGCCGCGATGGCTCAGGAACCAGTTGCCCGCCGCACCGCCGGAGAGGGCCGTGATGAGGCTGTCCATCGGCAGTCCACTGGCCTGGGCAAAGGCCAGTGCCTCGGTCACCGCCTGGTTGATGCCGGCGACCATGATCTGGTTGGTGGCCTTGGTGGCCTGGCCGGCTCCCACGGGTCCCATGTGGACGATCGTGCGGCCAATGGCCTCCAGCGCCGGACGGGCTCGGGAGAGGTCTGCGGGATCGCCGCCGACCATGATCGAGAGACTGCCTGCCCTGGCGCCTTCGGTTCCGCCGCTGACCGGGCAGTCGATAAAACCGGCGCCCGCATCGTGGAGCCGACCATAAGCCTCGCGGGCAGTCGTGGCGCTGACCGTGGAGCAGTCCACGACCACCGCGCCCGAGGCCAGATGCGAGGCTACGGCATCGACCATCTCCAGCACGTCCTCGTCCCGGGAGACACAGAGCACCACCACGTCGGAGGCGGCGGCGAGGTGAGCCGGATCACGGGCGTGGGCACAGCCGAGCTCAGCTGCCAATTCGGCGGCCGTGGCGGCGGTCCGGTTCCAGATCGAGCCGAGCAGACCGGCTTTATGGAGATTGATAGCCATGGGCCTGCCCATGGCGCCGAGACCGATAAAGCCGGCTCTCATGATCCCTTGCTGCCCTCGGCTGTCCTCAGAGTGACGCCAGCGTGTCCTGCCGCAACCGTCGAGGCCGCGGGGGAGGCGGATGTTCACCGATGAGGCGGACTCCCTGGCTCGGGGCCGCAGTATAGCGCAGGGTCGGGTTGGGTCGCCGGGATCCGGGCGTCAGTCACACCAGGCCGTCACGTCGTCCATGGCGCTGGCTCTGGCCTGGTCGATCTCGTCGTCGGTCAGGTATCGGCGCCCGCCGTCAGGCGTTTTTTCGTACAGGCGCGGCGCCGTGGTGTAGGTCTCCAATCGCTTGCGCGCCGCCGCACACCCGATCTCTCGCTGGCGCGTGGCCTCCTGACGCTTCTGTTCAGACTCTCCGGCCTGCTCGGCCTCGACCGCGGCCTGTTCCTCGGCCCGGGCATACTGGGCATTGGCCCGCTGCTGGCGTGCCGCCACCTGACCCGGCGAGGTCGCCTGGTAGGTCAGGCCCGTGGGCTGGGCATCGGGGTCCAGCGGGACATCGCTGTAGATCACCTTGCCGTCCCGGTCCACCCACCGGTAGACCTCTTTCTGTGCATCCGCAAGCCCGGCAGCCAGGATCAGCGTGCAGCTCAAAATCAGTGTCGCCAGATGTTTCATCCGCCCGTTACTCCCATCCCGCGTCGAGGCTACAGCGCCTTCGAGCCGGTCTCTCCCGTCCGGATGCGGACGGTGTGCTCCAGGCTGTAGACGAAGATTTTCCCATCTCCGATCTTGCCGGTTCGGGCGATGTTAGTGATCGATTCCACGACCCGCTCGGCCATTTCATCGTCCACGGCCAGTTCCAGCTTGACCTTCGGCAGGAAATCCACCACGTATTCCGCGCCCCTGTATAGCTCAGTGTGCCCTTTCTGGCGGCCAAAACCTTTGACCTCCGTCACAGTCACGCCCTGAACTCCCAGATCGGCCAGGGCCTCCCGCACGTCGTCCAGTTTGAAGGGTTTGATGATTGCGCAGACCATTTTCATCGGTGTACTCCCGGGTCACTCGGGCCGAGTCTACCATCGGGAATCGGCCGGCGGGCAAGCAAAAAAAGGGGCGGGAGTCGCCTCCCGCCCCTGAGGGGATCTCGCCCCGGTTGCCGTCAGACCTCGACTTTGGTGAACTCCGGATAGGCTTCCATGCCGCATTCGGCCAGGTCCACACCCTCGTACTCTTCCTCTTCGGTGACCCGGATCCCCATGATCGCCTTGAGAGCGAACCATACGATGGCGGAGACGACGAATACCCAGATGAAGATGGTCGCGGCACCCAGCAATTGACCGCCGAACGACGCACCGCCGTCCTCGGTGAGCGGATTGGTCAACGGCACCAGCAGCAGGCCCAGCAGACCGACCACGCCATGGACCGAGATCGCGCCCACCGGATCGTCGATCTTCAGTTTGTCCAGGGTCACGATGGAGAACACGACCAGCGCGCCGCCCAGACCCCCGAACAGAGTTGCCTGCAGGGGCGTCGGCGTGGACGGCTCTGCGGTGATAGCCACCAGGCCAGCCAGGGCGCCATTCAGGGCCATGGTGAGATCTGCCTTGCCGAACAGGACTTTGGCGACGATCAGGGCCGCGATCAGGCCTCCGGCCGCGGCCGCGTTCGTGTTCATGAACACCACCGCGACGGAATTCGCGCTCTCAACCGAGGCAGTAGCGAGGACGGAACCACCGTTGAATCCGAACCAGCCCAGCCACAGGATGAAGGTGCCCAGCGTCGCCAGGGGCAGGTTGGCGCCGGGGATGGCGTGGACCTCGCCCTTGGGCCCGTACTTGCCTTTCCGCGGCCCGAGCAGGAGTACGCCCGCCAACGCGGCGGCGGCACCCGCCATGTGTACGATGCCGGAGCCGGCGAAATCGGAAAAGCCGTTGTCACCGAGGCTGTACATGCCGAAAACGGCTTCGCCGCCCCAGGTCCAGGCGCCCTCCATCGGGTAGATGAAGCCGGTCATGAACACCGCGAAGATAAGGAATGACCAAAGCTTCATCCGCTCGGCGACGGCGCCGGAGACGATGGACATGGCGGTCGCCACGAAGACCACCTGGAAGAAGAAGTCAGCGGACGGCGCATAGGTCGCAGGCTCCTCAGCGCCGGCGACACCGTCGCCGACGATCCCGCTCAGGAAGAGCGAGAAGTCGTCTCCCCCGTACATGATGCTGTAACCGCATACCATGTACATGGTGCACGCAACCGCGTACAGGGACACGTTCTTGGCCAGAATCTCCGTAGTGTTCTTCGAGCGGACGAGCCCCGCTTCCAGCATCGCAAAGCCGGCGGCCATCCACATGACGAGGGCGCCGCAAACGAGGAAGTAGAAGGTGTCGAGGGCGTAGCTGAGTTCAGCAATTTGCTCCATGGTCTGTGTTCTCCTTTGGCTACGCTCAGACCGCTTCCGTACCGGTCTCGCCGGTACGGATACGGATGACCTGCTTGAGTTCGGTGACGAAGATCTTGCCGTCGCCGATCTTGCCGGTCCGTGCGCTGTTGGTGATGGCCTCGATGGCCTGGTCGACGATGTCGTCATCGACGGCGAGTTCGAGCTTCACTTTGGGCAGGAAGTCGACCACGTATTCGGCACCGCGATAGAGCTCCGTGTGACCCCGCTGCCGTCCGAAGCCCTTGACTTCGGTGACCGTGACGCCCTTCACGCCGAGATCCGCCAGGGTCTGTCGGACGTCGTCGAGTTTGAAAGGTTTGATAATGGCCGTAACCAGTTTCATGCTTTTGTTGCCTCCAGTTCGGAATCCGATAGCCATCGGCATGGGGAGCGGCCGGGAAATGGACACCGTCCCCGCCGATGGCCGGTACCGGATTCCTTAAGCAGGATGCGTGCCAGCCGGCGGTTCCCCTCAAAATCAATCGCTTAGCCAGGCGTCCGATCCGTCGGCCGCCGATATCGCACCATGTCGGTGCGTGATCGCGGACGCCGGTGCGCCATGCCGGGGCGCGCTCGGGCGGGAAATAGGGTTCAATAGGCGGTTATCGGCTCTGGTGAGCGCACCGGGATGGAGGACAATCGCCTTGGTAGACCCGAAGATCATCGACGACCTGGCCAGACGCATTGCGGCTTCCGTACCCGAGGGCGTGCGCGCCCTGCAAAGCGATCTCGAGCAGAATTTCCGTGCCGCATTACAGGCGGGTCTGGGCAGGCTGGATCTGGTGACCCGCGAGGAGTTCGACGTCCAGCGGGGTGTGTTGCGCCGTACCCGCCAGAAGCTCGAGGCGCTGGAAGCGCGCCTGCAGGCGATGGAGGACGCGGATCGCGAGGGACAGGCCGGCGAGGACGGTTGAGTCGGCGTTCCGGCTCCCCTCGCGCGGTGGAGGGGAGGATGGGACTGGCAATCGTCACCAGCCGCGCCCATCTGGGGATGGATGCCCCGGAGGTGTCGGTCGAGGTGAACATCTCCGGCGGTCTGCCCGGCATGTCTATCGTCGGCCTGCCGGAAGCAGCGGTGCGCGAGAGCAAGGACCGGGTCAAGGCCGCTCTGCAAAACTGCGGCTTCGAGTTCCCTGCGGTAAAGGTCACGGTCAGCCTGGCCCCGGCCGATCTGCCCAAGGCGGGCGGCCGCTTCGATCTGCCGATCGCTCTGGGCATCCTGACGGCCACCCGGCAGCTTCCGGCCAGGTCTGTCGAACATTTCGAGTGCATCGGCGAGCTGTCACTAAACGGCAGCCTGCGCCCGGTGCACGGCGCCTTGAGCGCAGCCGTGGCGGCGGCGGCCAGCGGTCGCCGGCTGCTGCTGCCCGTCACCAATCTCGAGGAAGCCGAACTGGCCGGCGAAGCCGAGCTGATCGGTGCGACCCACCTGCTCGAAATCTGTGAATACCTGGGAGGTACCAGACAGATTGAGCCTCCTGCTGCCCGAGAGCGGGCTGCGCCGGCCGGCGCCGGATACGGGGAAGATCTGAGCGAAGTGCGCGGGCAGGCCGCCGCCCGGCGGGCGCTGGAGATTGCCGCGAGCGGTGGACACGACCTCCTGATGATCGGACCGCCCGGCACCGGTAAATCCATGCTCGCCCGCCGCCTTGTGGGTCTGCTGCCACCCCTCTCTGCTCGCGAGGCCCTGGAGGTTGCGCTGGTGTCGGCGGCCGCCAACGGCGCCTTCGAGGTCGGGCGTTGGGGCCGGCGTCCGTTCCGGCATCCTCATCATTCCGCTTCGGCGGCGGCGTTGACCGGCGGTGGCCGCATGCCGTGCCCCGGCGAGGTCTCCATGGCGCATCGCGGCGTGTTGCTGCTGGACGAGCTGCCCGAGTTTTCCCGTGGCGTGCTGGAGAGCCTGCGTCAGCCCCTGGAGGACCGCAGGGTGACGGTGGCCCGGGTCGCCGCGAGGACCACTTTCCCGGCGGACTTCCAGCTGGTCGCCACCATGAATCCCTGCCCCTGCGGCTACCGTGGCGATCCCCTGTCTGCCTGCCGCTGTACGCCGGACGTGGTGGGCCGCTACCGATCCCGCATCTCCGGTCCGCTGATGGACCGGCTCGATCTGCATGTGGAAGTCCCGCGGCCGCCCCCTGCCCGGCTGCTAGATGGGACGGCTGGCGAGTCCAGCGCCCGGGTGGCCACCCGGGTCAGCGCGGCCCGGAATATCCAGGCCCGTCGGGGTTTTGTGAACGCGCGGCTGCCGGCTGCCACGCTGCTGGACAAGTACGGCCCGCAGCGCGACGGGCTGCGGCTGCTGGAGCGGGCCGCCGCCCGCTTCGGGCTTTCCGCCCGCGCCTGTCATCGGGTCTTGCGGGTGGCCCGGACCATCGCCGACATGGAGGGCGCCGAAACGATTGGCGTGCCCCAGGTGGGAGAAGCCCTCAGCTTGCGGCAGATCGATCGCCCGTAAGGCCACGGCCTTCTGGCGGTGTCCGACGATTGCGGTATAGTTGCGCCGCCGCCGGCACGGCGGATTCGTGACCTGGCGACGCCGGTCTTACCCCTGAACCGTTTCCGGTTTCTGAATGACGCTGAATCCCGCACAGCAGCGCGCTGTCGATCATGTGGACGGCCCCCTCCTGGTCCTTGCCGGCGCCGGCAGCGGCAAGACCCGGGTCATCACCCGCAAGATCGCCCGTCTGGTGGAGGACGGCCAGTTTGCGCCCCACCAGATCGCCGCCGTGACCTTCACCAACAAGGCGGCGCGCGAGATGCGCGACCGGGTCGCCGCGCTGGTCAGCGCCGAGGCGGCCAGGGCGCTTCGGGTCAGTACTTTCCACACCCTCGGGCTGAATATCCTG
>Ga0316198_10002232_pt1 | contig 11658 bp, 15 predicted proteins | sample OudBieAanoxic_MG_FD_204935 | JGI IMG/M metagenome (GOLD analysis project Ga0316198, IMG submission 204935) | Coastal sediment microbial communities from Oude Bieten Haven, Netherlands - site A anoxic | ecosystem: Environmental > Aquatic > Marine > Coastal > Sediment | place: Netherlands... | reverse complement strand
TCACTCTTATTTTTTCCATTCTCTTTCTGTTTACTCCAAAATCACTATATCCGGATTCAGCTAAAGATCTGATATGGATAATGTTTTGATCCCCAGGAAAATAAAATTCCACATGGTCTATAAATTTAAAAAAAGATGATCTGACCTCTGCATGGATATATTCGTCTCCATCATCTACAACAGTTGTGTTTTTTAGAGTCTTTAAGATAGCAAGAATTTTTATCTTTGCAAGATCTCTTGTAATATTGTTATAGACTATGGGTTCTATATAGTGAGAATCCTCCTTAGGGGCCATGGAGGAGACACAATTTGGACTAGTTGGACAAGGATAAAAACTTCCCTCTACTATCCCTGTTTCTTTTTTGTTGGAAGCAGAACACCCTACCAGCAGTACTAGTGATAATATTAATATATATTTCATAATTTTCCTCCTTATATATGATATAAAAAACTTAAAACCTCTTTCTTTTATGAAAGGTTAATTTTAACTGAACTTTTGTGATGGTGCACGCCTTTAAAAACCTTAATTATTAATTTCAAATGAAATTAATAATCGTTTGCCCCAGCGGGCAAACAGCTCTCTATTTTCTTTAAAATCAACAAAATATTACATTTTATATAAAATTTTAAAAAAAATTAAAGCATAACCTCAATATTTATAGGACTTTAATTAGCGCGAAACGCTAGTTTTAATTACTATTTTTGTCTTAAAATTTATTTTCTGTCATTTCAAGTATACCCAAGTTTATCTTGAGATTCAATAAATTTTATACAAAAAAAAGAACCTCAAAGTTTACAGGTTTCACCGATGCTGAAAATCCCAATAACGGCTATGACTGGAAGTAATAACAAAAATTATTCTTAAATAAATAAATATATATATTTATTTATATATAAATCTTTATTAGAAGTAAGAATGATAAAAAAATTGAGAGTTTGATAGATGTTCAGACAAATATAAAGTTGCTTAAAAAAGAAAATTTGAGGGCTGATATCTCAAACAGAAGACCAGAGATTAGAATTTTTTTGGCAAAGAAGAGTACTGTCTGAGAGAAGGTGTCAAAAATATAGATCCTCGTATAACTAAAAATTAAGTTTTAGATCAAATATTTTCTATTATTTTCATTACTTTTAAAATATTGGATATCGATCCCACAATTTTTTATGACTTTTGGCAAAGAAATTTCATAATTTAATTTTACCTCTATTCTCATTTTCTAATATGAGATTATTTATTAAAGTGTTAATACGAGTTTGTGTACAATAGATCAAATAATTTTTTTCAATGGAGTCTAAAAGAGGATCGACATTAGAGATATTAGTAAGTAAAACACCCTGAAAATTTTTTCTAAGCACCATTTTAAGACCTTTCTCACTTGAAATTTTCATAGTTATATAAATTTCATCATAAATATCTTCGCTTATCATTATAGACCCTCTATTTAAAGTTAATTTTATTTCATTTTAGAAATGAAGGTGTTATGCTCTTCCACTCAATCCTCGGGCATAACGAGTTGTTTTCTTTTTGCATGATGGACAAATCTTGTTATACGGAATCCCAGTAGAATCTAGATCTGTTTCAAATGTTTTCTTGCACCTCAAACATACTATTTTTTTTTTATTCATGATTTCACCACCTATGAAATAAATTTTTATACTTTAAGTATACCTCAAGATTTTTCAAAGTCAAAGAATATCAAAGTAATTGATAAAAAGATAATAAAATAATTCTTAAAAATAAATATCTAAAGTTAATTTTAAAATTGATTTTATTATTTTTAAAGATTAAAAATTAGTAGTTTATTAAGTTTTATAAGTATTTATAGTTTTTTCGTATAGATATAATACTATTTAGATATTTTTATTAATTGATTTTTTTTAGTATAATCATACAGTATTAAGTTTGATGATAATAAACGAAATATTGTTTATCATATATATTCGAGATAAGGAGAGTGTGGAAGTATGAAAAAAATGACGTTGACAAACAAAATTTTAATCAGTTTAATAGGTGGAATAATAGTCGGGTTACTGCTGTATCCCCTGAAAGATATCCCTTTTGTGGAAAATTATATTATAGGTTTTTTTCTTAAACTGGGAGGTTCTGTATTTATAAAGGCTATCAAGATGCTGGTTGTACCATTGGTATTTATTTCTTTAACTGTAGGAAGTTCAGCCATGGGAGACACCAGAAAATTAGGAAGAATAGGGATAAAAACTTTAAGTTTCTATCTGTTTACAACAGCTATCGCTATAACCATAGCCCTTGTTTTAGCTAATATTGTAAATCCGGGGAGCGGATTGGTTATTGAAAATCTGGCTAAAAGCAGTACAGCAGCCAGTCAGCCTAAGCCATTTGTAGATGTATTGATAGATATTATCCCGACAAATCCTATATCAGCTATGGCCAATGGTAATATGCTGCAAATTATAGCCTTTGCACTGTTAACAGGAGCAGGCTTGACTATATTAGGAGATAGGGTAAATAAGGTAAAAGAATTATTTGACCAAGCCAATGATTTGGTTTTAGAAATGGTAAATCTTGTTATGAAGATCGCACCTATTGGAGTATTTTGTCTTATTGCAATGACTTTCTCCTCTCTTGGGTATAAAGCTATGCTGCCCTTATTAAAATATATAATGACTACCCTTGCCGCACTGCTTATCCATGTTTTAATAACATATCAAGGTCTTTTATTGGCTATAGTTAAGATGAATCCGATTGTATTTATAAAAAAATTCTTGCCGGCTATCTCTGTGGCATTTTCTACATCGAGCAGTGGAGCTACAATTCCGGTTACCTTGGAAACTATCCAAGAAGAATTTGGGGTATCTAAATCGACAAGTTCATTTACAGTACCCTTGGGAGCATCTATAAATATGGATGGGACGGCAATTATGCAGGGTGTTGCAGTAGTATTTATAGCCTCTGTATATGGGGTAAATTTATCTATGGGAGATTATGTAACAGTAATTTTAACCGCTACCCTAGCATCAATAGGAACAGCAGGAGTACCGGGAGCAGGAGCTATTATGCTTTCAATGGTACTTGCTCAAGTTGGACTTCCCATCGAGGGAATAGCTCTTATAATGGGAGTAGACAGAATTATAGACATGAACAGAACAGCGGTAAATATCACAGGAGATGCTGTCTGTACCCTAATTATAGCCAAGAGTGAAGGGGAAAATATAGGTATAAATAAAAAGGAAAGGGTAGAATTAATTTAAAGAAAATTTAATAAAAAAGCAATGTGACTGATCATGGGTTATTTGATTTTAAATGTTCCATCCTTATATCTCTTGAGTTACAGGGCTTTCATAAAAATAAAAATTATTGTATTTTTATGAAAAAAGACTTGCTTTTCTTTGGGACTTCTAGTATAATAATTTTTGTAGATGCCTGAGTGATGGAATGGTAGACATAGGGGACTCAAAATCCCCCGGGCGTATGCCCTTAAGGGTTCAAGTCCCTTCTCAGGTACCACATAACCCCATAATTTCGATTGTAGGGCTTATTATACAAAGGGTTCAAGCATTTACATTTTTTAAAAAAATAATTAGTATCTATATAGAAAACTCCTAATGTCAATATACGACATTAGGAGTTTTTATTTTAAATTAAATATGATATTGTATTCCAGGCTTTTAAAATCAACGATCTCTATCTCCTGTATCAATACCCTAAACAATTCTTTTAACTGATTAACTTCATAATCTTCATAATTTTCCAAAACTTCTTTTAACAGCTCATAGTTTCCACGATCCTCACTATCAGTTTCTTTTGATTTTATTTTTTCCAAAATTTCAAGTTCTTTATCTATAGTCTGTAAATCATTTAGATTTCCTTTTCTACTTTCAATATACTCTGATTCTGCAATCAATTCTTTTTTTAACATATTCACCAGATTATTATTTTCTTTAATCAATATATTTTTTCTATTCTCAAATATCTCTATTTGTCTTTCAACGGTTTCCATATAATTATCTACTTGATTTACTTCTTTTAACTTATCCACTTCGGTTATTTTATTCAACACTTTTTCTTCTATCTTCCCGGCATTGATTCTTTTACCACAAGTATCACACATATAATAGTAATATGTCTTGCCTCCCTGGGCTTTATTATTTATTTTATTCCCATACATTTTATTCCCACAAAGACATTTTACCAAGCCACCAAATAATGCTGTAGATCCATTTTTACTGTCATAATCAATAGCCCTGCTATTTTTTAATATTCTCTGAACCGCATTAAAAGTTTCTATACTGATAATCCCTTCATGAGTTCCTTCAGTTAAAATATAGTCATCACTTCTTTTTCTAACTCCTGTAACTATATTTTTCTTTTTTACTCCAAACCTATATTTACCTACATAAAATGGATTGGTCAATATCCACCTTAGGCTATCTAATTTTCTATTAAATAATTTAGCAGTCTTTCTCAGGCTCTTATTCTCCATAAATGTATCAAAATAAGCTTTTGCAAGGTCAGCTTGTTTTTTATCTATCTTTATTTTTTTATGTTTTCTATCACCATCCCATTCATATCCTATGGGAAGCTGTCCTCCCATCCACTCCCCCTTAGAGGCTTTTTCATATGCACTTGACTTTACCCTTGCTGATACTTGCTCTCTCTCATATTGAGCAAGTCCAGCCTGGATAGTGAAAAATAATCTTCCTGTACTTGTAGTGGTATTTAGATCCGGTTGAGATATCGAAATAAATTTTATATCTTTTTCAATTAAGCTGAAGACAAAATTCATCATTGTGTGAGTTTTCCTGGAAATACGAGAGGATTCATAGACCAGGACTATATCAAATTTATTTTTCTTTATATCTTTTAATAAAGTTTTAAATCCTAGTCTTTCATCATTGGCACCACTGTCTACATCTTCATAAATTTTATATAATTCGTAATCGTGAAGATCACAATAAGATTCTATTTTTTTTATTTGTGTTTTTAAAGAGTTCTTTTCCTCCTGTATGACAGTAGAAACCCTTACATATGCTCCTACTTTCATGATTTAGCCCTCTTATTTATCCTTTTAAGTAATTTAACAAGGGTACTTAAATTTTCTTTTGATTCAACCTCTGTTATTTTTTCATTAAATTTAATCATAGCTTATACCTCCTCCACTAGTTTTAAATATTTACTTTCCCAGTCTTCCATTTAATCGGCCGCTTCTATCATATCTTTCAATGGTTTTACACTTTTTACATCGGGTATCATAGCTCACTCCCAATCTATCAACCTTTGTTATGAACTCTTTTTTACACTTGGTGCATCTTCTTATTTTTTCATCTTTCTGAAGGTTAAGAATTTTCTTTTTTCTATTTAAATTTTTCTTTATTTCAATTTCATAGTTTCGATTAGAAATTATAAAAGTTTTAAATTCAACCTCATTTTTTTCAGTAAAAAAATACTTCTTAGTCCCCATAGGTTCTATATCACCAAGCCAAAATTTATTAAGCAGTCCAATATCTAGATCAAACTTAGAACTTAATTTTTTAGCATGGTTTTTAGTGTGAGGTCTGGTTTCTAATTCTTCCAAAATTTCTTTTTTAGTCTTCATTAATTGGTAACCCCCTAAAAATTAAATACAACCGGTGGCTTTATGCTACAATTTATCTAGAACCATTAACACCTTCTATATTTTTCTTTGGTCGGAATTTTGTATAGGTTGGTGGTTCTACTTGGGCAGTCTTTTTAGATCTATTGATCTGAAGGCTGCTTTTGATTTTTTATATAAAACTCTTTTATGCATAAACTCCTCCAGTTGCGATATACTGGTTAAATCTTTTGCAGAGGACATTTTCTACCTCGGTGTTTACAAAAGATCCCTCTTCTCCTTTGAAGACCTCTTTTTTGACCCTTTCTCTGAGATCATTGATTTCAATCTCACCTTCTTTTTCAACCATAAAGCTTATTTTTTCTTTTCTTGTAACTTTTTTAAGATCTACAGGTTCAGCTACCAGGTGGTCTTTATCTCTCAAGATAGCTACAAGGACCTTTGAATTCATGTTTTTATTCTTCAGCTTTATAAATTCAAGTACTTTTTTTACTTCACCCAGATCTCCCTTGGAGAACTCTTTGATATTTTTTAAAGTATTAGAATTTTGATTTTTAATACTGGCTTCTGAAAGCAGGTCTTTTAGGTTTTTAAAAAAAATATCATCAGAGGCAGTGGCAGGATTTTCTTCTGTGCTACTACTATCTTTTTGTGGGAGTATCTTTATGGGAGTATTATCAGACGACTTTTGAGACGGTGTAGAGGCTACTTTTGAGTCGAAACCACACGACTTTTGAGACGGGTGCGGAGTTTGTTGATCTAAAAGCCCCATCTTTCTTTTCATCTCTTCTATTTCATCTTCTGTATCTTCAATTTTATTAAATTCAAATAAAGTGTTGAACTTTTCCTCTAGAAATATAAAGTTATATGACCCGTAAACTAAATTTTTATGAAGATGTCTTTTTATCAATCCAAGGGCTTCATATTTTTTTAACCTTCTAGATAACACGTCATTTGAGTTTATCTTTAATGCTGGAAGGTAGGTTAATACCTTTTGATAATCAACCCACATATACGTATTCCCATCTACAGATTTTTCAAGGATGTTTTTCCAAGTTTTCATATCTTTTAAATAAGAAATAATAAAAGCATCTTTTATATCTAAACCAAACTCTACAAGTTTATGCTGCTGAACTTCTCCAATGGTATATTTCACATTTTCTTTCTTCATATTTTCCCTCTCTTTCTTCCTATATTTTCTTTGATAAGTTTTTTCTCAATATTAGAATTTTCTATCTTCAGCTTTTCACGACAGCTCACAGCATATTCCAGAAGCCATACCCTCACTTCATCATCCAAAGCTTCATACTGGACCTCTAAGGCATCTATTTGCTTTCTTTTTTCAAAGTATGTTTCATTGAATTCAGTTATTTTTTTATCCAAATCTTCCAGGGCTTTTTTCATAGATGAAAGATCTGTTAATTGGAGGATTTTAGATCTACTCTTGGTAAATGATTTCTGCATATCCTCGTTCCATTTGTTGAGATTAAAACTCTTTACCCTTCTCTCATCATCCAGGTCATCTATCACTCCTGCATGTCTCAGGTGTTCTTCAAATGTTTCTACCCTTACCTGCATATTCATTGATCTTTCTAGCTCTAAGGATAGAGCTGAGTCTGGTCTGGCCATAATTATTACCCTCCTAAAATTTATATTCTTATAAAATTCTATATCATTGGTACAGGAATCTTGTTTACTTATTAGTTTCATAGTATAATGAGGTCTATTGATGCAGTATTTAAAATCTCAATGATACAGTTCAATAAAGTGTTTTCGAAGACAGTTATTGAACTATACTATTCAGAGTTTAAAGGAGAGGAAAAAATGTATAAAATTGACACAACCGCTTTAGGTGATTTAGCCAGATTTAGCTATAGTATTAAATTTGATGAAAAAATCCCAACAGAAGAAACTGTAAAAGTAATAATAAATAAATTTCAACCTATATCAAACCTTAATTTCGAAAACTACAATTTCGATAAACTAGAAAAAGATTTTAAATTCAGCTATTTTGAATTCTCAAGAGAAGATGATCCATATAGACATAAAGCCTTAGGTGTAGCTATCATAGCTTCATCTTCTAGCAATTATTCTAATCAGCTTGTTCATGCACTACTAGATTTCGTTGTTGACTCAATGAAAGATCTTGATTATGCTAAAGTTTTAGAAATCATTTTGAAAACGATTTTTCCAAATTTTAAAACCGATATTAGTAAAATAACCGATGAGTTTATAAAAAATTATTAAAAAGGCTTAAATTTTATGTACAGAAGATCTTATAACACCCAAGTTTAAAATATCCATTGAAAATTTTTTATTTAAGTAGTATTATTTAATTAAAATTTAAGAGAGGTGAGATATGTTAAATTATATTCAAGATGCTGGTTTTGATCTTGTAGATATCACAACTAATAGTGTTGGTGTTGGCTTCGAAACTGGTCATAAATATAAAAATGTAAAAATTATTTCTGAAAAAGAAGGATTCATTACAATTAAATACCCTAATAGTAAAGACCATAAAATTATTCTTTCAAAAAATTCAATTCAAAAAATTGAAAAAGCTCATCGATATTAGGTAAAATTATTAAAAAGGCTTAAGTGCCTTTTTTTTATATAGTTTTCATATTTACACCTCAAAATTATCCTCATGTTTTTTAAAATAATTTATACTGCTTCTCCCCGGTAGGAGTAATATCATACGAAGGCTTTTTCACTTTCTTTATAAATTCATTCTTTTTAATCTTATCTTTATTCCTAAAGACAGTTTTTATAACCTTAGCATTTGAAATTTCCATAGTTCCCCCCTGTTGTTAAATAAAAATTTGAAATATAAGTATAAACTTATTCTTAATTTCAAAATTAGAAATTAAAATTTTAAAAAAATTTCAAGCTTATTTTCTTCTTCATGATAATACATTTTTACAGTATCACCTTTTTTTATGCCTAACGCTTTAGTCAATCGAGAAGGAATTGTAATTCCTGCAGAATTACCAGTTCTCCAGATTTTAAATAATCCTAGAAGCATAACCATAAATAATCACCTCCAATTTCTTCTAGTATAATTCCTAATTTTGAAATTGTCAACGTTATTTTTTCAAATTTAGGAATTTGTATTTACATAAGGCGATAAAGTAACTAAAATAAAGGAATAGGAGCGTGAGAAAAATGAGTATAACTAAAGTTTCAGACAATAAATTAAAAGTCCTTGGGGTATTTTTAAAAAAAACTAGAGAAAGAGTTAAATTAGGAACAAATCAATTAGCAGCTAAAATTGGAATAAGTCCAAGTTATATAACTAAATTAGAAAAAGGTCATATAGCAACGGTACATCCATATTTGCTACGTCGTGTAGCTGAGGGTTTAAGAATAGACTATAAAGAATTATATAAGATAGTTGGATATTTAGACGAAGAGGAACCTATAGAAATGATTCCAAATGCAAGAAGAATTGAAACAATAAAAATTCCTATGTATGGAACTGCTAGTGCAGGACCAGGGTATTACAATCTTATGGATGAATTAGATGAAAAATTTCCAATTCCTATTGAAGATTATAAAGAAGGAAGGTTTACAGTCAAAATAGAAGGGGAGTCTATGACTGGGACTGGTGGGAAATCTATCCCGTGCGGATCAATTGCATTAGTAGACCCTATGATGTGCAGTAATGTTCAAGAGTTGTTGGGGAAGGTTTGTGTATTTACATATAATGATTCTACTTATATTAAACAATTACAAATAGATGAGCAGGAGATAATACGTTTAGTTTCATTTAATCCAAATATCTCAGATATTATTATTCTTAATGAGAGGGAATTAAAGTGTGAAGGAAGGGTCATTAAGACTTATTTTGAGCAGAAGTGGTAGGAAGGGTAAAGTTGATTTTAGAATTATAAAGAATAAAAAATGGGGGAGAGGAATGAGAAAAGCAAACAAATTTCAACTAAGTTCAAAATGGTATGGGTTGTTTTATATTTTAATAATTTTGATTTTTGCTTTTCTTTACTACTTGTTTACACCTGAAATGATAAAAAACTTAAAAAATTATGATACTCTGAATATTTATTCAAGTTTTAAATTATTTTTTGCATCTCTTTATTATAGTGTTGTTACAATTACTACTTTAGGATTTGGCGACATTTCTCCCAATAGTTTTTTATCTATGATTTTTACACTATTAGAAAGTTTATTAGGAATTACAGTTATAGGGTTATTTTTAAATGGATTATCGCATGAAAGAAGTTCAAAAGAAGAAAGAGAAAAAGAAAAAATCCGTGAAGAAGAAAAGGAAAAATATGAAAAGAGAATGATTAAAGAAGAAAGAGAAAGAGAAAAAACAATTATCTTAAAATATCATTCAAAATTAAACATTGGGTTTTTAAACTTTAATGCTATATTATTTTCAATTTTTTATGGAGAATTTCCACTTTATAAATTATCTTATGAAGATCAAATGAAGAATTCAAATCTTATTAGATATAATAAAGCTGTTCTTAATAATTTTGATTACGCTAGGTTTTTAAATTTAAACAATCAATCCGCAACGTTTAAATATATTGATATACCTCAAAAAGATGCAATAAGAAATGAAATAAATGAAATAACTCAATTATTAAATGAAATATTTTTTAATTATGACTTTTCACATAATAAGGCTCTTCAAGTTACTGTTAAAAAATGGCTAAAAGTTTTAGAAAATGATGTATATTTAAATTTGTTTGAATTACCAATTCAAAATGTTGAAATAGAAATGTTAAAAAAAGGAATCAATGAGAGTGAAATTGAAGCAAATAATTTATGTTATAAATATATTATTTTAAAAATGATTATAGAAAAGAGCATCTTTTTCTATGAAGAAGTATTTGCACATATCCAAATATTAAAAAAAATTTAAAATAGATGAACAGAAGATAATACGTTTAGTTTCATTTAACCCAAATATCTCAGATATTATTATCCTTAATGAGAAGGAATTAAAGTGTGAAGGAAGAGTAATTAAGACTTATTTTGAGCAGAAGTGGTAGGAGGAAGTTAAAGAGATTATATTAGGAGGAGTAATGGACAAAAAATGGGAAGTAAAATTAGAAGATATCGTAGAACTTAAAGATAATATTTATTTGGATTGGAATATTGTTAAAGAAATAATTGATCGTAAAAATTTAGATCTAGAGACGCTTGTTTTAAAATTGAGAGATAGATTTCAATTTTACTATTCAGACGCTCACCTAGACGATAGATCCAGTAGATTTAAAACTGAATATATAGAGAATATAGTATCAGATCTCAGAGTTTTTAATTCTATTTGCAAAGGACTTAGAATATGTAATAACGGTGTGACCCAAGAATTTATGTTAGCCAAAAGAAATATTATTGAAGATTTTTATATTAAATTAGAAGAAAAAAACAAAACAAAACTTCCTAGAATAAATATGCCCAATTTAGAAATAGATGTCGATTTGAATCAAATTGATGAAAGTCATCCTCTTTATGGGACTCCTTTTTTAGAAAAGATAAAAGAAAATGGAGGTGTCTGGAGCAATAAAATCACTGAAAAATATATGGAGGAAAATAAAGAAAAATTTTTTTCAGGTCACTCGGAATATAAGATTTTTAGAAATATCATATCTAAGTTTGAAAATTCGAATTACTTAGAAAACTGTCCCAAAGAGGATAGAGAAAATTTAAAGTTTTTTGTTGACTCATTAAAAGTTGAAGAAGAAGAATTAGTCGATAGATTTATACCTTCTTTAGTTAATTTTTACAAGGTAAGTATGAAGCAGGATTATAACGAGTATAGTTTAGATCAAAAATTAATATATTCATACATGTTGCTTGATTTTTTTAAACCATTTAAAGATAAGATAACTAAAAAGAATACTATGGACAATGTAAGAAGAGATGCCAATCACTTATTTTGGGCTCAGAAAGCTAATTATTTAATAACTAAGGATGCTAAAACAGCAAAAAAAATGAAATTTATATATGGAGTTTTTGGAATTGAAGTTCAAGTATTAAATATTGATGGTTTCATAGAAAAATTTAATGACTGTAATTTTAAAAAATAAAATAAGACAAATAAAACTACCTCCAA
>Ga0316198_10002231_pt1 | contig 11664 bp, 4 predicted proteins | sample OudBieAanoxic_MG_FD_204935 | JGI IMG/M metagenome (GOLD analysis project Ga0316198, IMG submission 204935) | Coastal sediment microbial communities from Oude Bieten Haven, Netherlands - site A anoxic | ecosystem: Environmental > Aquatic > Marine > Coastal > Sediment | place: Netherlands... | reverse complement strand
CAGCTCACGAAAGTGCAGTCCGAATCGCAGGTTGCGCTCTCGCCGCTGTCGTCGCAGTCCTCGCCGGTTTCGGTGAGACCGTTGCCGCAAGAGGCGGGCGCCGCGCAGCCGGGCTCGCACAGGCCCGGGCCCGTGCCGTTGTTGACGCCGTCGTCACAGACCTCTCCGGCCGCCGCGTTTAGAAGCCCATCACCGCAGACCGGGGCGCTGCAATCGCTGTCGCAGGTCGCGCTCTCACCCGATGTGTCGCAGGCCTCGCCCGCCGTCGCGTTGGTGACTCCGTCGCCGCAGCTCACGCTCGTGCAATCCGCGTCGCAGGTCGCGCTCTCGCCGCCGGTGTCGCAGTCCTCGCCCGCCAGTGGGTTGACCGTCGTATCGCCGCAGGCCGCAGGGGTGCAGTCGAGGTCACAAGTCGCGCTCTGACCACCGTCGTCGCAGATTTCACCTGCCGTCACGTTGATCGTCGAATCACCACAGACCCTGGCGGTGCAGTTCGCATCGCAGGTCGCGCTCTCGCCGCTGTCGTCGCAGGCCTCGCCAGCTGCGCCGTTGGTCACACCATCGCCGCAGGAGGGAGCGGTGCAATCGATGTCACAGGTCGCGCTCTGGCCGCCCGAATCGCAGGTCTCGCCAGCCAAGGTGTTGACCAGGGCATCGCCGCAAACCGGAAGCGTGCAGTCGGCATCGCAGGTCGCCGTCTGAACGGTTTCGTCGCAGTCCTCGCCGGCCAGCAAATTGGCCAGGCCGTCGCCGCAAGCCGGCGGCGTGCAGTCGCTGTCACAGAGCGGGCTGTCGCCGCCATCGTCGCAGGTCTCGCCAGCAGCCGTGTTGGTGACGCTGTCCCCACAGATGGGCGGCGTGCAGTCGGCGTCGCATGCGGCCGTTTGGACCCCGTCGTCGCAGGCTTCGCCGCGGGACAGGTTGACCGTGGAGTCGCCGCAGACGGCGGTGGTGCAATCGAGATCGCAGCTCGTGCTCTCGCCGCTCGCATCGCAGTCTTCACCCGCGGTCACGTTCGCCACGCCGTCGCCGCAAGCCACCGCGGTGCAGTCGGCATCGCAGGTCGCGCTCTCGCCGCTGTCATCGCAGTCCTCGTTCGCCGAAGCGTTGGTCTTTCCATCACCACAGGCAGCCGGGGTGCAATCGACGTTGCACGAGCCGCTCTCGCCTGTCGTGTCGCAGACTTCGCCCGCAGTCACGTTGGTGGTGCCGTCTCCACAGACGGCCGAGGTGCAGTCGGCATCGCAGGTCGCGCTCTCGCCGCTGTCATCGCAGGTCTCACCTGTTTCGAGAAGCCCGTTGCCACAGTTCGCCGGCGCCGCGCAGCCTGGCTCACACAAGCCCGGGCCCGTGCCGTCGTTCACGCCGTCGTCGCAGACCTCGCCTGCCAAGGCGTTCAAGAGCCCGTCGCCACAAACCGGCAGGCTGCAGTCGCTGTCACAGGATGCGGTCTCACCGCCGCCGTCGCAGTCCTCACCCGCTGCAGCGTTCGGCACGCCGTCACCACAGGAAGGAGCGGTGCAGTCGACATCGCAGGTCGCGCTTTCACCGCCGTCGTCGCAGGTTTCGCCAGCCGCCACGTTGAGGGTGCCGTCGCCACATCCAGACGGGGTGCAGTCGGCGTCACAGGCAGCCGTTTCGCCGCCGCCGTCGCAGACCTCGCCCGAGGTCGCGTTCAGGGTGCCGTCGCCACAGAGAGCCACGGTGCAGTCCGGATCGCAGGTCGCGCTCTCGCCCGCGTCGTCGCACTCTTCGTTGGTTTCGTTTAGACCGTTGCCACAGGACGCTGGCGCTCCGCAGCCTGGCTCGCACTGCCCGGGGCCCGAACCGTCGTTGACGCCGTCATCGCAGAGCTCGCCGGCGCTGACGTTCAGCAGAGCGTCGCCGCAGATCACTGCGGTGCAGTCCGTGTCACAGGCCGCGCTCTCGCCGCCGTCGTCGCATTCCTCTCCGGCCAGCGCGTTCAAGAGGTTGTCGCCACAAACAGGTGTGCTGCAGTCGCCGTCGCAGGCCGCGCTCTGACCGCTGGTGTCACACTGCTCGCCGGCGGTGATGTTGGTGAGGCCGTCGCCGCAGCTCGGTGCGCTGCAGTCCACGTCGCAGGTCGCGCTCTCGCCGCCGTCGTCGCAGGCCTCGCCGGAAGTCACGTTGAGCTTGCCGTCCCCGCAGACCGCCTCGGTGCAATCACCGTTGCAGGACGCGCTCTCGCCGGACGCATCACACTCTTCGCTCGCGGCGGGGTTGAAGGTTCCATCCCCGCACACCGCGAAGGTGCAATCCGCGTCACAGAGCGCGGTCGCACCGCCGGCGTCATCGCATTGCTCGAAGGTTTCGACGATGGAGTTGCCGCAGGAGGACGGCGCCTCGCAGCCAGGCTCGCACAAGCCTGGGCCGGTGCCGTCGTTGACGCCGTCGTCGCACACCTCGCCAGATGTCGTGTTCAAGACGCCATCGCCGCAGGAAGCCGTCGTGCAGTCGACGTTACAGGTCGCGCTCTCGTCCCCGTCGTCACACTCTTCGCCCGCGGTCAGGTTGATCGTCGAATCACCGCACAGCGCCGCAGAGCAGTCGGTGTCGCAGGTCGCGCTCTCGCCACCGTCATCGCACTGTTCGCCCGCGCTGATGTTGATGACCGAATCGCCGCAGCCCGCCGGCGTGCAGTCGGCGCCGCAGGTCGGGGTTTCCCCGCCCGTGTCGCAAATTTCGCCCGCAGTGACGTTGAGCGTCCCGTCGCCGCAAATCGCGGCGGTACAATCGGAATCGCAGAGCGCGGTCTCGCCGCCACCGTCGCAGACCTCCCCGGCCGCCGCATTGTGCGTACCGTCGCCGCACAGCGCTGTCGTGCAGTCCGTATCGCAAGTCGCGCTCCAGCCGCTGTCGTCGCAGAGCTCGGTTCCGGCGACAATTCCGTCGAGGCAGATCTGAATCTCGGCGCAGTTCAAGCACTCGAGGTCACCGCCGTCGTTCACGCCGTCGTCGCAGAACTCGGTGACCTCCCGAATGCTGTTGCCGCAGTTGGCGTTGGGAGTGCAGCTAATCAGAACCTGGCGCTGCTGGTCGCAGCGCGTGTCGCCGTCGCTCACGTTGAGGGTCAGCGTGTGGTCGCCCACCGTCGCGCAGGTGTAGACGGTCGTCGGCTGGGTCCCATCCATGATCGCACCGTTCGACGCCGTCCACAGATAGCTGACCGGCGCCGTGTTGTCCGGATCGGTTGCAAGCGACTGGATGGTGACGGGGGTACTGACGACCGTAATCTGGGGAGTCGCCAGAATCTCTTCGATGACCGGGCAGAAGTTGAGCTGGAATGTGACATCCACGCCGACCTCGCCGTTCGGCAGTGTGTCGCTCGTCGGGCAGGTGAGCATCGTGTTCACCGTGGTCGTCTGGCCGTCCAGGATGTCGAAGTTCGCGTTGCCTTCGCAGAAGGGGTCGCCACCGTTCGGCTTGTAGGCGATCATGACGAGCGTGTAACCCGGAGCAGCGGGGAGTTGCGTGAGGGTGAACGTCGTGGCCGGATCCGAGACACCAACCGTGCCCGTGATCGGGTTTGGCAGCTCGGTCGGGTGGTCCACCCAGTACTGCAAAGTGCCGGCGCCAACCTCGGAAGCGGTGAGCGCCACCGTCACCGTGACGGCTGCTCTGGGTGTTGTTTCTCCGAAGCTGATGTCCGACTGGTCACAGGCGGTGACAAACACGAGCAGCAGCGCGACCAAAGCTATTAAGCGAGGGTTCATGGATCAATCCGGGGTGCTGGGGCGCAAGTCGAATGGGCACTCGCGCAAACGGGAAACGGGGAGACTAGTTATCGCAGCGATGCCTGGATTCTGACAAGCCCCAACTTGGAGGGTGGTCCAGGCACCTACATCATGCATGAGGAGGATCATGTTCTAATACTCGGACGTGCAGTCCGCGGCGCAGCCGTCTCCGGACACGTTGTTGCCGTCATCGCACTCTTCGCCGCCGTTGAGGTCGTCGTTTCCACAAAGTGCGCAGACGCCCGCTGTGCAAGTCAAAAGGTCGACGAACCCGTCGTTCATCACGAGGAGCTCGACCTCCGTGATCTGAGCCATGGGCGTCCCCAAGTAGCTGATATCGAACTCATAGCTTGGGTTCGCGGCCGGGCTGATCTGGATTTGACTTTGAATGGCGTCGATCTCGACTCGATCGGCGTCACCATCGCCACCCGAGATGCTGTCGAAGCCGCTTCCCGGCCAGAGCGAGATCGTGTCGTTTCCGTTGCCACCCTCGATGATGTCGTCGCCCGGCCCACCATCGATTTGGTCCAGGCCGTTGAGTCCACGGACGGTGTCGTCGCCACCATTTGCCCAAAGGACGTCGTCGGCGTTTCCGCCAAAGATCTCCATGTTGGCTAGAGCGATGTACTCGTCGGCGAGCAACATCACATCGAAGCCGTTATCCGCGCGAAGCGTTTCCACACCACAGATGCGTTGCCGTGGCTCGGGGGGTGAACCAGTGACGTCGTAGATAAACAGGACGTCGGAAAAAACGCTCCCTAAGAAGAGGTCCGCACCCCCGACGCCCTTATACGATGAGTTGTTGACGAAGTACTGACCGCTCAGTGCAATCGCCTCCCCACTGTATGGATTGACCACCGTAGTGTTGAGCGTCTGGAAGGCGCCCGAGATGTTCATGACGGCGGAGTTGACCGTTGCCGTAAACGGAGTTCCCGCGTCGCAAGCGCCCGCCTGACAGGTGCTGTTGCAATTGTCGCAGGCGATGCCGTCGGGCGCGTCGTTGTTCGCGCAAACGCCGGTGAGTGGGTCGCAGCTGTCGCTCGTGCACTCGTTTCCGTCGTCGCAGACGACGCCCTCGCAAAGGTCGGGGCAGTCGACTGTGATGCACCGCGTCTGGTCACAGTCGTTATCCCCGTCGGTCACCAGCACGCAGATCTCAGTCGGGCCCGGCAGCAACGGATCGCAGGCATACGTCGTGTTGACCGCGTTCTCATCACCGAAGCTGCCATTGCCCGCGGGGGCGCTTAGTGTGCTCGACAAGCCCGGGTCCGCTGCGGGGGTGCAAACGGGAGGATTCTGGGTGAAGTCACAGGTCGTCGGGTCGCAGTTCTGGCCGCAGGCATTGTCCAGATCGATGTAGGACGTCTGGACGTTCATCACCGTTGGGTCGGCCACGGTCGGAACTGCGCCGAGCCAAAACAGTTGTGGGCAGTAATTGCCGGTCACCAAGTTGAACGTGCCATCGATTTCCACGTTGCCACTTGGAGGGATCACGCTGAGGCTGCACTCGAGCGCGATGTTGACTTTGTTCGGCGCCGAGGGATCGTCATCCGCGACGATGGGCAGCGCTTCGCTCCCTGAACAAATGACCTCGTCTTCGAAATAGACCCACAACGCGATCGTGCATGCAGAAAGTGGAAGGTCCGTAACCATGTTCCATACGGCTGGGTTCGATTCGAGATTGCTCTCGAGGTTTCCGGAAAGGTCGACCGAGTCGTCGTATGGAGTCAGGCCGCTGCTTGGACAGCTGATCCGGTAGCTCACGAAATCGATCAGCAACGCGAGCTCTTCAGGCGCCGTCGCGGGATCCGAGATCACGAGGTTGACCTCGGTGGGCTCCAAGAGGCCGACCTCCGCTTGCGGCTCACCGCCGTCACATGCAGCGCTCAGGGCGATACAGGACAGCAGTACCATTCGAATGAAAGGTCTAGTCAGCATCAACAAATCGGGGGCAGGTCAGTGCTTAAGGGACACAGGTGGGAGCGGCGAAGCTACCCCGCAACCGCACCGGAGATCAACGGGATCTCGCGCATTATCTGACCGGAGAGTTCTTTTGTGCGCCTTCTGTAAGCGCGCTCACACACCGTGCCACAAAGGACGACAGTCCGAAAAGATCCATCGGATCGCTGGAAACGGTCATCCGTCGTGGGCTCCACCGCGCCTCACCGAACTCGTTGCCGTCGAACGGGCCGTACATCAAGCTCAATCTTGTGAAGCCCTTCGTTTCGTGCCTATCGCTCGTCCTCTGCGCGGCAGCCGCATGCGGTGGATCCTCGGGGACCGGCGGCTCCGGCGGAACCGCGGTTGAACGGCAGAGCGTTTACACCTTGAGCTGTACCATCGGTGAGCTGACCCTGATGTTCCCCATCGAGCTCGCGTATTCGGTCGAACCACCCTACACCGCCGGTGGTTCGTCCATCCTTACCTTCTCCCCCGTGCTCATCTTCGATGAATCGACTTCGAGCGCCCTGAGCGATGCCGGCCAGCCCAAAATCGACATCATTTCCCTCGAAATTGCGAGTTGGGCCTTGGGCGCGACGCCCTCGACGATCGAGACCTCGCTCGCTGCCGCTCCGATCAACGACTTCGATGTCGAGATCGACACCAACGACAACGGGATCCCCGGCCCGCATCGACTCGAGCTGGAATCGGTTTCCGTCGCCAGCTCGGCGACCGAAGGCGCCGAGAAAGTGGAGCTCGGCATCGCACTAGACGGCTTGTCCATGGTACTCGGCGAGTTTCGAGTCCCCGCCGATTGCGTCGACCCTACCCTGGTCGGTTTCTCGGCTAGCTTTGATGTGGGGCCGTAGTCAGCCCTGCCGCAGTGCGCGACGCCGCCAACTGATCCGGATCGCGGCAACGAGAAGCAGGATCAGCGCGGTCGACTGAGTGCCATCGGAGGTCATCGGGCCCACGCGGCAGTCACGAGGGGGCGGGTTGACGGACCCGGGCGTGGCATCGTCGCCATCGAGCTGCGGATCGCGGTCACGGTTGATTCCCATGCGCACGCCCGCACCAGGCGGCACACAGGTGAAGGTCAAGGGCTGATCGGGCACGTCCGCCGCGGCCTCTAGCTGCGCGCGCGTCCAGGCCGACTCGCTCGCGACATCGGGGTCGAACTGGTTGCCGCCGAGGTAGACCCAGCCGCGCTGCTGGCCGGCCACGACACCCTTGACGATCAGGTCACACTCCTTGGTCTGATCGTCCACGGGCATCACGAAGTCCGCGTCGGCACGCTGAATCAGAAGCGTCACCCTGTCATCGACGTCGGTGCCGGTCGTATCGCTGAGCGTCACCTGCTGCCCCACGATCGGCGCGAGGTCGGTTTCGAAGGCCATGATGAGCGCCTCCAGGTTCTGCTCTTCGGTCGCATTGGTGCTGAATGCGCCCGCGGCTAGGAAGTCGCTCACGGCCGACACGCTTCCGTCGTGAAGGTAGCCGGTGGCGCGAACCTGATCGCCGGTGAAGACGCCTGGCGCATTGGGGAAGAAGCCCGACGGCATCATGCCGAACATCCCGACCTTCTGATAGGCGTTACGCAGGTGCGGCACCTTGAACTCCATCGCCTCGGCTTCGAACGTGGAACCGCCGGCGGTCCCAAAGAAACCCTGACTGCGATCGAGGGTGTGACAGCCGTTGCAATTGGCAACCGTGTCGGTGATGGGCCCGTTGTAGAGGGTCAGCCCGGCCTGCTGCTGCGCTGTGAGCGAGTTGTCGAGTGCGCGAATCGGGTTTGGCGGATAGCTGAGCTGCAAGACGAAGTTCGTAAAGGCCTGCATGTCAGCCGGGTCGAGCTCGCCTTCATCGCGGCCGAGCAGGCCGGGGAACGCCACGTTGAACGCATTGAAGGCGGCGTTTTCGTCGAGTGGGTCGCCTCCGCTCGAACCGCCGGTTCGATCGCCGCGCCAGTGCATGGGCCCCGAGGTCGCCATGCCGCGGAAGCTCTGCGTGGTCATCGGTCCCTTGAGCGGGTCAAAGGGCCGCAGGTCGTTGATCGGGTCGAAGTCCACCGCCGGTGGCGAGGGGTTCGGGTTTGGGAAGGCTGCTGCGTCGGGGTCTCCCAAATCCCAGGCGAGATCATCCATGTCACCGAACACGTGACAGCTGCTGCACGATGCCTCGCCGTTGCTGGAGGTCAGCACCGCGTCGTAGAGGAACTTGCGGCCGTTGCGAATCGAAGAACCCTCCGGGTTGAAGAAGAACTTGCTTTGAATCGTGGAATTGTCGGTCGTGTCAACCACGTAAAACCGGCTGTGCGTGGCCACGTAGAGACGGTCGTTCGCGTCATCGAGGACCAATCCGCTCGGCCGCTCCTGAAACTGAATGAGATTGGCGCTATCGGGCACGAAGGTGTCGTTCTCGAGCTCGGCCGTGTCGTAGACCGCCACAGCATTCGAGCCGAACGCCGCCACGTAGAGCGTGCTCCCGTCATCGCTGATCGCCATCCCGAGCGGTGTCGCTACGCTCTTGCCCTTCACGTCTAGGGGAGTTGGGCTGACGCCGTACGGAATGTGTTTGTTGAGGTGACGTGGAATCACGTTGAACTCGGTGACCGGAGTGCCGAGGTTGTCGCCGGATGCATCGAGCACCGTGATGCGCGACTTGTGGATGTTCCCGCGAACCGACGGGGGATCGCCTGACAGCTTCGCGAGCATTGGATCGTTTGCATAGTCGCCAACGCCTTCGAAGCGCACGCGGTTGTTCGCGTCGGTGTTGGTCACATACACGTTTCCGTTCGACGGATTGACGATCATGTTGAACAGGATGGTCCCAACGCCCGGGACGGAGCCGAGCTCACTCGGCACGGAGGCGTTGGCGTCGATCTCGAAGACGTCGAGGTCCGGAATGGAAAACGGAACCGCGTTGTTCCAGTTGTTGACGCCGGTGTCGTCTCCCTCGTCCTCCCAGTTCCCGGTGACCGGGTTGAAGCCAACGATGATCCCGGTCTCCCGAATCTCGCAGCTGCCGCCGGGACAGTCATCGTTGCTGGTGCAGGCCGCCGCCAGGTTGTTGGTGCAATACCCGAGCTTGGGTGCCGGGCGCCCCGCAGGATAGTTGGTGCCCTGGATCGTGCAGGACGAGGATCCGTCGCAGACCAGCGATTCACCGATCGCGACGGTCTGGTTTCCCGAACGGTAGACGGCGGCGTAGACTCTCGAGCCGTCCGGCGTCGCTGTGAGCGCGCGCGGCCGGTCACCGAACAGGGTCACGATGGTGAGCGGAGTCCCACCGAGCGACGATCCAAGCGAGGTCGCGTTGAACACCCAGACATCCGCGCGCCCTATCCCCGGAACATCGTAGTCCCCATCCGGATAGGGGCTGTTCTGGCCTCGGTGCGCCGTCGTGATGAACGCCCTGTTGCCGCCGGGGCCGGCGAAGACGATATCGCGAGGCTCGTCGCCGACCAGCAGGGTGCGGACGACGCGCGGCGGACTCAGCGACAAGTCGATGATGCTGACGCTATCGGAGAGATGGTTGACGACCCAGACTTCGTCATTGTTGCGCGCAGCCACGGCAACCGGCTCCAAGCCGACGGGGACCGCTGCTTCGGCCACGGCGTAGCCAGGCGAGAGGTCATGGATCTCCAAATAGCCGTCCGGGGTGTTGACCACGAAGAGCCGCTGCCCATCCGGCGACATCGCAATCGGACGCACGGGGTCGGACTCGAAGAGAGTGTAGTCGGGCTGAGCGTGGGCGGGGGCCGCGAACAAGCTTCCAACAGTGACGACTGCGGTAACCAAACTAAGAGCGAAACGGAACATGGAGACTCCTTCGTCCAGCATGCCGAAGCACCAAGGACGAGCTGCAGAAGGGCGAACGGGTGCAACGATAGTGCTATCGATCACAGATCTTCGCCAGTCCGAAAACCGGGGCTCTCGGGAATATTCGCAATCCCCACTTGTATGCTAAGGAGCCCCCCATGCGTTGGTCCATCGTCATCCTCATGATGCTTAGTCTCGCCTGCTCGAAGAAGGAGGCGGCCCCCGCAAACCCGGAGCAAACTGCCGAAGCCGGGGCAGATCCTTCGCCGGACGGCGCCGAACCGAAGGCTGGCGAAGTCGCCGTCCCCGCGACCGCGACGCTCCGCCCTCTCGATTCGCCCGAGCTCCCTCTTCAGCTCCGAACCCCAGCGCCGTCACTCGACGCGCCGCCCGTCCTCGAGGTTTTGGAGCAAGGCCAAGAGCCGCGACAGCCCCTGCGCTTCCGGATCAAACCGGGCTTCGAACAGAAGGTGTCGCTCGCACTGGGCTTCACCATCGATGCGCTCGTCGCCGTCTTGCGGGTTGGAGAGGCGATCTACGTGGTGACCTACGACCTCACCCTGCGAGCAGGCAAGGCCGAAGACGACGGGAGTGTCCGCGTCACCTTCAAGGTCGACGGCGCGACCATCGATCCAAAGAGAATCGGGGACAAGCGCCTGAGCCGCATCGAGCAAGCGCTGACCAGTGCCCGAAAGCTCACCGGCAGCTACACGCTTGGGCCGCGCGGACGCATGACCAAGCTGAAGATGAACATCCCCAAGGACGCCACGCGAACCGCGCACGACATGGCGGACAACCTGCGATGGGCGCTGGTCCAGATGACCCCGGCGTTTCCCGAGGAGCCTGTCGGGCAAGGAGCCAAGTGGACGGTGCACGAAGGCGTCCAAGAAGGCGGGATTCACGTCAACCAGCTCAGCACGTTAGAGGTCGTGAAGGTCGAGGGCAGCCGGGTCGAGCTCGCCGTGCAGGCGCAGCAAAGCGCCGCGCCTCAGTCTTTTAGCAACCCTGGCATCGCGATCGTCAATCAGCTCAAGCTCTTGGGTGCTGAGGCAGACGGCTCACTCCACTGGGATTTGACGCAGCTCGCGCCTCGCGCCGCCGACCTCAGCGCCAATGTCCTCAAGTCCGCAGACCAGCCTACGAAGGACCCCAAGAATCCTTCCATCGAAGTGATCGTCAAGACGAGCCGGGCCGTCAACTACGATGCAGAGTAGCTACTGCCTGCCGGTGTACTTGATGCTCAGGTCGCCGTCGGGATTGTAGTAGAGCACGATCATCGCCATGGCATCGACGTCATGGTCGGTGGTGTTGTTGTACAAGGCCTCGACTTCGTAGACGTGGTCCTTGTAAATGCGGAAGCCCTCTTCGCTCGAGTAGTGGCTGATGTTCGCGATCTGGTCGCGGTCGGGCTCGTTCTGCACGTCGGCCTGAAAGACGACCTTGCCGTCGGTCAGGTCGGTGAGTCGCATGTACACCCCGTAGTTGTGCAAGTGCGCCCAAGCGAAGTGGACCGTACCGTCGATGGGGACGATGTTCTTATCTAACTTTCGCGTTTTCTGGAGGCCGGGGGGCACCATCCAGTGCAGCTTGAGCTTGCCGCCGAGCGGCTGCTCGACCAGCGCGCAGTGCGTGGTGACGTCGTCGCTGATCGGCGGCTCGTCCGGCCCGGGCTTGTACTCTTCGAGGTTCTCGACTTCCATCAAGAGGCTCGTCATGTAGAGCTTCTTGGGCCGGGGCCTGTCTCCAAAGTCGCTATCCTTGAAGTACTCGAGCGTCGTGACCACCTTGGTCTGCTTGTTGATCTCGGCCTCGTGGTTGTTGAGCACCATGCCCAGATAAGAGAGCTCGCGTTGGCCCTCGGGTTGCCCCCGCACGATCGCCGACATCGGCATCGCAAACCCTTTGGGGAACCGAAGGTCGTCGGCGCCGGTCGCCATCGTCACCAGCCGGGTGCCATTGAGGAGCTGAATCTGTGAATGACAGAAGAACTCGTCGCCGAGCGGCTTCTGACTCGCTTGCTCGACCACGTCGGTGCGAACCGCGGTCACCCAGTCGAACTCGGACGGGTCGAGGTAGACGCGGTCAAACGGCCCTTGCATCGAATGATAGATCTGATCGATCGGCAGGGTCTCGGTGCCAAGGACCGC
>Ga0316198_10002230_pt1 | contig 11666 bp, 10 predicted proteins | sample OudBieAanoxic_MG_FD_204935 | JGI IMG/M metagenome (GOLD analysis project Ga0316198, IMG submission 204935) | Coastal sediment microbial communities from Oude Bieten Haven, Netherlands - site A anoxic | ecosystem: Environmental > Aquatic > Marine > Coastal > Sediment | place: Netherlands... | reverse complement strand
GCTCGTGTCCGGCTATTCCAGTGTAGCGCGACTGATTCCGCATCCAGCTGATAGTGGCTATCCGCACTGACAGGAACCGCAACTGCCTCGGCGGCCAGTATCTTTGCGATGTTCTGGTTACAGGGGTAACCCGGATCAGCCAGCAGCACATTTTCACCAGCATCCAGCAGGCACAACATTGCCAGCTGCAACGCACCTGAAGCCCCTGACGTAATTATCACTCGCCGCGGATCAACCTCAATGGAAAATTTTCTTTCATAATAACCAGCGATCTCTTCACGCAGCTCAGGCAGACCTAATGCTGGCGTATAGTGCGTCCTGTACTGTTTAAGTGCATCTATACCAGCATTAATGATCGGCTCAGCCGTGGCAAAATCAGGTTCACCCACTTCCAGGTGATATATAGACTTGCCTTGCTGACTTAATGCTTTTGCCTGCGCGAGGATATCCATTACGTGAAATGGACTGAGCTGTTCAGCACGCCTGGATAGTTTTGGCGTAGTCATTATGTAGCATTTTCATGTTTATTAGCATTGATTTCCATCTGCACGCATTTTACACTGAGAACCTGTTTACAGGTTTCACTTTTTTATTACCGATTTAACCAGATGATCAAACTTTTACAATCTCTCAAATACATACTAGCTATGCTAGTGATATTTTTATACGGCAGTTACGCACATGCTTTACCGGAACAGGCGCTCGTGCCTGGCGGTATAGCATTACTGGAGCTGCCCGACTACAAACAGGGAACGAAAGTTTATTTTGACAATAAACGTATCGCCGTATTCCCTTACAAGGAGAGCTGGGTAGCTATGGCAGGTATCGGTTTATCCAAGAAACCCGGCGATTACGAATTCTCTATCCGCCGTGCTGATGGACTTAGCCTTAATACCAGGGTAACCGTTGAGTATAAAAAGTATGATGAACAGCATCTGACTATCAAAAACAAACGCAAGGTCAATCCAAACAAGCAGGATAGCGAACGTATCGCAGCCGAGAGCCAGCGTAAAAAGAAAGCCAGAAAACAATATAGTGAAACTGTGCCAAAGGTGGATTTCATCTGGCCGGTTACCGGACGGATCAGCAGTATCTTCGGGCTAAGACGTTTTTTCAATGAACAGGAACGCCGTCCGCACAGCGGGCTTGATATAGCTGCTGATGAAGGCACTCCTGTGATGGCAGTAGCCGATGGCACTGTAGTAGACACCGGTGATTTCTTTTTCAGCGGCAATATGATCTACCTTGATCATGGCCAGGGCATTATCAGTTTATACGCGCACCTGAGCAAGATATCGGTAAAACCCGGAGAAACCGTAAAGCAGGGAGATATCATCGGTAATGTCGGCCAGACCGGTCGCGTTACCGGGCCACATCTGCATTTTGCCGTGTACGCCAATCAGACGCTGATCGATCCGATGTTCATGCTGCCAAAAAATGGTAACCCGGCGATGGCCAGTTCATCTGAAAAAAAGGCGACTTCACAACAATAATCAGGTGAAACTCGATAAATAACTTGCGATTGTCCTCAAAATAACGATAATTGCGCAACATTATTAAAAGTCAGTAAAATATTTACCAGGTTTAATCAATTCTGGAATCATTCTGCTTACTTTACTTTTACTTAACAAGAAATCATATATGGCTAAAGAAGAAGCAATACAGATGGAAGGCACGGTAACAGAAACCCTGCCTAATACCATGTTCCGAGTAGAACTTGAAAACGGACACACAGTAATCGCACACATCTCTGGAAAAATGCGCAAGCATTACATCCGTATCATGACGGGAGATGCAGTAACTGTTGAACTCACCCCTTACGATCTTGAAAAAGGCCGTATTGTTTACCGCGCCAAATAATTTTTTTCTATAAAAAAGGCCGCTGAGTTTAAAAATCAGCGGCCTTTTTAGTTTGTAGCTTTTACACTTTTAGCTGCCTGCATCGTCAGACAGCTTTTCAAGTCAGGCTTTGACCGTCTCCGGCGCTATGTTGATAGCAAGTTCATTCTCATCGGACACCGTCACATCGACATGACCGCCTTTGCTCAGCTCTCCGAATAACAGGTCATTGGCTAGCGGTTTCTTCAGCAGCTCCTGAATAATCCTCGCCATCGGCCTTGCCCCCATCTTGGGATCATAACCTCGTTCAGCCAGTAACTGGCGAGCCGCTTTATCCACATTGATAGTAACCTTCTTCTCATTGAGCTGCAGTTCCAGAGCGACCAGGAACTTATCAACCACGTTTGAAAGTGTGTGTGCGTCCAGCGGTCCAAAGTTAACGATCGAATCCAGACGATTCCTGAACTCTGGAGTAAACATTTTCTTGATCTCTTCCATGCCATCGAGTTCGTTCTGCTGCTCCGTGAAGCCCATTGATCGGCGAGACATTAACTGTGCACCGGCATTACTGGTCATGACCAGAATGACGTTGCGGAAATCAGTCTTGCGGCCATTACTGTCAGTCAAGGTGCCATGATCCATTATCTGTAACAGGATATTAAAGACTTCTGGATGTGCTTTTTCGATCTCATCGAGCAATAGAACACAGTGCGGATGTTTATTGACTGCTTCAGTCAACAGACCGCCATCATCAAACCCGACATACCCTGGCGGCGCACCGATCAGACGAGACACGGTATGACGCTCCATATATTCAGACATATCGAAACGCAACAGCTCAACACCCATTATGCTGGCGAGCTGTTTGCTGACTTCAGTCTTACCGACACCTGTCGGGCCGGCAAACAGGAATGAGCCGATCGGTTTCTCGGGTTCACCCAGACCAGATCTCGACATACGTATCGCAGTAGTCAATGTATCTATCGCATCATCCTGACCAAACACCACCAGCTTTAGGTCACGTTCGAGGTTCTTTAATGCATCCGTGTCAGAGGTTGAAACCGTCTTGGCCGGAATACGCGCGATCTTGGCGATAATATTTTCTATATCATGGACGTTGATCGAGTTTTTGTTGGATTTACCAGCGCTCGCCTGCAACTGCCTCTGAGCACCGGCCTCATCGATCACATCGATTGCCTTGTCCGGCAGAAAACGGTCCATGATATAACGCTGTGAAAGCTCAACGGCGGCACGCAACGCGTTATTACTGTATTTGACGTCATGATGTTCTTCAAAACGTGTTTTCAGGCCTTTTAGAATCTCAACCGTTTCATCGATATTGGGCTCTTCAATGTCTATTTTCTGGAAACGACGGGCGAGTGCATGATCTTTTTCGAACACGCTTCTAAATTCTGCATAGGTAGTTGATCCGATACATTTGAGCTCACCATTCGCCAGCATCGGCTTAATCAGGTTAGAAGCATCCATAACACCACCAGAAGCGGAACCTGCACCGATAATGGTATGGATCTCATCGATGAACAGGACAGCTCCCGGACGTTGTTTCAATTGCTTCAGAACACCTTTCAAACGTTTTTCAAAATCACCCCGGTACTTGGTTCCAGCGACCAGAGAACCCAGGTCAAGTGAGAAGATAGTGCTGTCTAATAGTACTTCCGGCACTTCTTTATCGACGATGCGTTTAGCCAGGCCTTCAGCCAGCGCTGTTTTACCGACTCCAGCTTCACCGACCAGCAAGGGGTTATTCTTACGACGTCGGCATAATATCTGCACTGTCCTTTCAACTTCATCATCTCGACCGATCAAAGGGTCGATGAGGCCTTGCATGGCACGCTGATTTAAATTAGTTGTGAAATTTTCCAGAGGCTGTGCATCAGCATCCTGCGCAGCACTTTGATCAGAGTGATCTTCGAGTTTCTCAGTATCATTTGGCACTTTTGTGATGCCGTGAGAGATATAGTTGACCACATCGAGGCGGTTAACGTTTTGTTGGTTCAACAGGTAAACAGCCTGTGATTCCTGCTCACCGAACATGGCAACCAGCACATTTGCACCAACCACTTCCTTTTTACCGGAAGATTGCACGTGGAAGACTGCGCGTTGCAGTACTCGCTGAAAGCCTAGAGTAGGCTGTACTTCGCCACCAACAACATCACCAAAAACGGGGGTATTGTTGTCCAGGTATTCTTTGAGTTCGACACTGAGCAGATTAAGGTCAGTGCCACAGGCCTGCAATACGACGCTGGCACTATTATTGTCTAGCAGTGAAAGCAGCAGATGCTCTACCGTTATATATTCATGCCGTTTTTCTCTTGCTTCATTAAATGCGTTATTTAACGATGCTTCAAGTTCTTTACTCAACATGGCGCTACCTTAGACGTTACCATTAAAAAAGTTTACCTAGATTCAAAAACAATAGTCAGGCCTCTTCCATGGTACACATCAAAGGATGCTGGTTAATCCGTGAATACTCGTTTACCTGATCCACCTTGGTCTCAGCGATCTCATGACTGAAAGTACCGCAAACACCCTTACCCTTTGTGTGAACTGACATCATCACACGTGTTGCTTTTGCATTATCCATCGCAAAAAACATCATCAACACCTGAACAACAAATTCCATTGGCGTGTAGTCATCATTATTTACAATAACTTTGTATTGTTTTGGTGGTTGTAACTTCGGTTTATCTTCTTCAACCGCAAGCCCGCCATCATAGTCATGTTCCCACTCATCATCGCCAGCACTGCTAGCCATGGTGCATTTATGGATAAAACCATATCTATCAAGAACACTCATGCCACACCTTCAGTGTAGGACAAACTTAATTTTTTTTCTAAATCACGTATCATTTTTATCAATAATAAATTTCAGCTTGGTTTATTTACAAATCTCAAAAATCTTCTAGCAGGACCAGGTTTGACCTGAAATCAACAACACTGTTCCGCAGCACGTATCTAATATTCTACTTACAGGTCGTTTAAGTTACTACTCAAACATATGGGTATAATTTTATATTACAAGAACCTGAGACAACAGCCCTGAACAAGTGCTGCAGATCAGTCAATACAGCTCTAACAACCATTATATTAATGTGCCAATACCCGTCAACCATGCAGGTGCGCCTGGTTTAGTCCATGTTGCTTAGCTATATATTACAGCAGGCTTTCTATGGGGCAGCTTGCCAGGTGATAGCAAGCACACCGAAAATCACACCTGGTTTGAAGCCCTTAGCTTGCCATTCAAACTCCGAAATTATCGATATACGGTCTCATTCTAGCATCCATTAGCTGTGCACTTTTGACGTTATCAGAATCGACTTTCAGTTAGAACTCTATGGGGATGGGGGCAGCGTTTGTTTTCAGACCTCAGGCAGCAGTCTACCTGGTCAGTCAGCGAGCCTAACGGCTCTATACTGAACTGATTGCTCAAGATTCGTTTAAGCAGCCTATGTGGTGATATTTATATGATAATGGCCTGGCTTCAAGAGGCAAAGTCTAGAACACTATTCAATAACTCCTTCTTCAACTTTTTATCTGCTGCCTTCAACATGCGTGCATCAAGTTGTAATGGATTACTGGCTGAAACTTTTAGCGGCCATGACTGATAACCGATGACGGTAACACCATCTTGTGCAATAAGCTCGATCTTTAACGTCGCCCTCAACCAGTGCCAGTCACCCTGGTCGATCGGCTGTTGTGTTTCTAAACTTGCCGCTAACAGGTAACCTGAATTACCAACATTGAAACCTGCTTTTGCAGCAGCCCCCTGCAATATGTTGCTCAGGCCACCTATATCATCAACTCTTATAGCTGTTTGCACAGGTAGCGATCTCAACTCCTGTTGTAACTGCTCATTTAGCTCTGCCAGTTGCCACTTCGGCGGCGAGCCCTCGCCTTTAACATCTATTATTTTCAATGTCCTCTGCAGCGTCTGCCTGTCCTGCTGCAACTCATTGGCTTTATGCAGGTCTGCTATTTTAAGGAGCACATCATCTCTGCGGCCATGTTGATCCAGCGCATGTTCAGTCTCATCATCCAGAGTCTTCATCTCGCCTCGGATGTTGTTACCTGCCTGTGTGCGATCCAGAACGGCGAGTGCATGATAAGTCAGGTCAGCACTGTTCTGCCATTGCTCAGCTATTCGCGCACCTTGAACCATCTTGTCAGTTTTCAGATTTACAGTGCTGGCGATCCTGGCGTTTGAGGCCACCGTTTCGACACCATCTTTTTTACTGGTCTGAGTATCCTGTGAAGTAGTAGACACTTCTCGGATCTGCACTTCGAATATTTTTGCCAGGTTAGACAAGGCCCTGGCTTTTGCCTGTTCAGCTTTAGATGCCGAACCCGTTGCAGACATGTATTTGAAATTAGGGTACATATCAGGTTCATTGTGCACCCATTCTGGTGCATCAGCAGTACTCAATACGACTGTTGATTGCATACAGGCCGTTACCAGTAACGTACACATTAAAATTTTTAACCTGAAAATAGATTTCATCTTACAAATACCTTCTAGATCACGCTCATGTGCAGTAGTTACTAATTCTTATTTCGCCGACCTGGCAACTGCTGCTTGTTCGACTTCACTGTGTAGACCAGGTCCCGTGGCACCCGTTTTAATTCCAGCTTTAGGCTTCGGGACAGGCGTATTCCAGTGCTTGATGACAAAACTCTGGCGTTTTGGTTTTATGGAGACCGGTTCCTCTATTACATCAACAACCCTGCCTGCTAAATTCAAAAACTGAATCTGCATTGTATGCTCTCCGACCGGTAACAGCACTCTTTGCAGCTGGATCTCCTGTGGTAATGTAGTCCAGCTCCTGGTATCTGCACGCTCTGTCGCCAGGTTGGTCACCGTCATCAACAAACCAGCTATCTGACTACTCTCTGAAGCCTTCTTTTGACTATTGTATTTCACGACAGCACGGCCAGTGGCCCGCGCCATGATTCCTGGCATATCCTGTTCGAGGGAGTAACGCGCAAGTGCGTCAATATCTTCCACCGTCTCTAGAGGTAGCTGTTTATCGTCCACGCTTATCTGCGAGAGATACAAGTTCTGTTTTGGCTGATCATATGCAGGAAATGCAACACGTAAGTTCTGCTGGACCTCCGGAGAAAATATATACAATGCTTTTTCACTCCGTATCGGTGCCAGTCCATTATTCAGAATAACCACCAGTTCACCAAACTTATTACTATCCTTGACCGGTTTGAAATCCGGCATATTGATTTCCTTTTTATATGTTTTGTATTCGCTCCACAACCCTTGCCATGCAAGCATACGCAATAGATCTTTCTTGATAAGCTCAGGTATCACGGGATACCGCTCACCGACCTTCTCTTTATAGATAGTGTAAGCTTTTCGATATGAAATAAGCGCTGAGTCATCTTCACCAAGGCTTTCGTATATGATGCCCTCAAGATAACGCAGAAATGCATCCTCATCAGGCTCATCGCCCCATTCCATCATTTTGACATTCGCCTGCAACATCTCGACACGTGCGCTATCGAGCTGGTCGAGCTGGATATAATTCATCGCCATATAAGCATGTAACAAGAGCTGTTCATAGCTATCACCATCATAACCCCGAATGGTCTCATTTATAGTGACTGAAGCAAGGTTCTCTGAGACACTGAAACCATACAGCTTCTCGATCTCTTGTTTTGCGACCTCAAAGATCTGGTTGCTACCTGCGAAATTGTTATTTATGCGGCGTAGCATGCCTTTTTCTAACGAGGAGACAACCTCTTCCATGTCCTTATCCTTCTCTTCCGCGATTGCAAGTGAGAGCTCAGGATAGCCGGTCAGTAGGCCGTCTCGCATGGTAGTCGCATGACTACCATAACTGGCACATGACTGAACAAGTGTACCGAGAGCAAGCAGTAAAGAAACCTTCAGGCACAAAAAAAATGAGGCACCATGCACCACCCTTGCATCAAGAAATGGTGAGTGTTTGTTTAGCATATGATAGGCATAACGAATAGCAGTCACAGTATTTAACTTCCGTGTTATTAAACAATTATTTTATAAACGGAAGCCGCCCTTCTCTACTGTTTTCTTTATCTTCTTCTGTCCTACCCATACTTTACGATTAGTGCCTAACTCGATGAGAGTCAAATCTATCTGGTAGAAACGTGCCTGCTCACCGCTGACTGCGTCTACGATACTGTTGATCGATCCCTGTAGCATGAAATCAGCACCGACCTCATTACCCATCGCTTTGCGTGTCTCTTCTGTTGCATTCAGGTCCTGATCTTTTACTTCACTACGAACCTCTTCACGTGCTTGTGCAGATGCGACAAACTCAACTTCACCTGAATTGATCAGTTCACGCTCCATGTCTGCTATGAAGGTACGTGTATTGATATGTTCATGACTGAGATTTCGAACAGTGCCAACGATCACTATTGGTGCTTTACCCTTGTCACGATTGAATTTACTCAACCAGTTACGAGACAGCACATCCTGAATCATTTCCTGTGCCACCAGGCGTGAATCGGTATCATTCCAGTTTCCGCTCAAATCTGTAACCGTGTCTGATTCCACACGACTAACTGTCGGGTTACAACCAGCAAATAAGAACAATGCACCGAGTAAAGGCAATAACAGGCTTCTTGCTGGGTTATGTAGATTCATCTTTATGCTCCTTTTTAAGCGCAGGCTTAAACTTGTATATTTATGGTTAAAATTGATTTTAGATTGTTTAATGATGAGATTTATAACACTAAGTTTCCAAAGTGACTAGCTTATCCAGAATATTTATTAAAAAATAATGACATATTTCACATTAATGCCATCTTGATACACCACAGCAACATGATTTCGTATTGAAGATTAGCTAGAAGTTGCACTCATGCTGTGCAACAGGTATTGTCGCGACATGAATAATATCGATACACTCTTACATGCACGCTGGGTCATCCCTGTCGATAATACTAACCGTTATCTGGCAAATCATTGCATTGCAATACATGATGACAAGATACTCGAAATCTTGCCTTGCGCCGACGCCAGAAAAAAATACAGCGCATCCGTAACCAGAAACTATGATCAGCATGCGCTGATCCCGGGATTGATCAATAGCCATACCCATGCTGCTATGAACCTGTTTCGCGGACTGGCCGATGACCTGAGCCTTATGGACTGGCTAGAAAATCACATCTGGCCGGCAGAGTCTATGCATGTCAACGAAGCATTCGTTCACACCGGTACCGAGCTGGCGATAGCCGAGATGATCCGTGGCGGCACAACCTGTTTCAATGACATGTATTTCTTCCCGGATATAACAGCACGTGTCGCTGCCGATATCGGTATGCGTGCCAGTGTTGGTCTAATACTGATCGACTTCCCGACGGTATGGGCAAACAACAGCGAAGAATACATCGACAAAGGCCTTGCCGTATTTGACCATTACAAAGGTCATGACCTGATCAAGACCGCTTTTGCACCTCATGCGCCTTATACCGTCTCTGATCAGCCGTTAAAACGAATACGCACATTGTCTGATGAACTTGAACTAAACATCCACATGCATATCCACGAGACGGCATATGAAGTAAGTGAGGCTAAGAAGAATACCGGTGTACGTCCATTGACACGGCTGTATGAACTAGGGTTGCTAACGCCCGCATTACAGGCAGTACACATGACCCAGTTACAGGATGATGAGATCCCCCTGCTCGCTTCTACTGGAAGCCATGTCATACATTGCCCGGAATCGAATATGAAACTGGCCAGCGGTATCTGCCCGGTAAAGCAGTTACTTGAGGAAGGCGTCAATGTGGCACTGGGCACCGATAGCAGCTCAAGCAACAATGATCTAGATATGTTTGGCGAAATGCGAAGCGCCGCCATGCTGGCCAAGATCAGCTCCATGGACGCAACGGCAGTATCAGCCGAACAGGCGCTAAACATGGCCACCATCAATGGTGCTCGAGCCCTTGGCATCGATAACATTACCGGCTCATTAGAACCTGGAAAATTTGCTGATATCGTTGCGGTAAATTTCGATACAATAGAGACTGTTCCAGTTTATGATCCAGTCTCTCACCTGGTCTATTGCAGTTCAAGAGAGCACGTCAGTGATGTCTGGATAGCAGGCAAACAACGTTTAACTGATAGAGTACTAAATACCATTGACGAGTCCCGATTAAAACTGGACTGCATCAGGATCAGTGAAAGAATCAATGAAAATCAGTAATTCAATAACTTGAATTAAATATTGAAAGTATTTTTGCAACATAATAACCCACTCAAGAAACCCGGCTTATGAATCAAACAGCAAATATCGACCCATCTGAAATAAAGAAATTTGAAGACCTGGCTTCACGCTGGTGGGATGAACATGGCGAGTTCAAACCACTGCATGAGATGAACCCGTTACGCCTGAACTTCATCAATAGCGGCTCCCCGCTTGAAGGCAAAACCGCCTGTGATATCGGCTGCGGCGGCGGCATACTGAGTGAAAGCATGGCCAGGTGCGGCGCCATAACGACCGGCCTCGATATGGGTAAAGCACCATTATCGGTCGCCCGTTTGCATGCCATGGAGAGCGAACTGGATATCGATTACCAGCAGGTAACTGCCGAAGAATTCGCACGGCAAAATCCAGCAAGTTACGATGTTGTCACCTGCATGGAAATGCTTGAGCATGTCCCAGATCCGTCATCTGTCATCAGTGCTTGTCACACAATCGTCAAGCCTGGTGGCTCTGTGTATTTTTCCACCATAAACAGGAACCCAAAATCCTACCTGTTTGCCATCATCGGTGCTGAATATATGATGAAAATGCTACCTCGCGGTACACATGATTACGCAAGGTTCATAAAACCCTCCGAGCTCGACCAGTGGGCCAGAGATGCAGGACTTAAGCTGATGGAGCTAAAAGGCGTTAGCTATAACCCGTTCACAAGCCTGTTCAGCCTGTCGAGTGACGTCGATGTCAACTACATGGCTCGATATACACGCCCAGAATAAGCCTGATGATTCAACTATCGTGAGCGATAAAGCAAACAGCAGGATCAATACCGTATTATTCGATCTCGATGGCACCCTGATTGATACCGCACCAGATATGGCTGCGGCACTCGATATCCTGTGTGATGAAGAACAGCATATGCGCCGTCCCTATTCCGAAATCAGGCCGATCGTTTCCAATGGCAGTGTCGCACTGGTTAAACTGGCTTTCGGCGATGAAACAGATGAACAGACACTCGAACGTTTAAAAAAACGTTACCTGGAAATCTACCAGGATCATCTCTCGGTACATTCTCGGCTATTTGACGGCATGGACGTACTGCTAAAAAAACTCGAAAAAAATGGCATAAAATGGGGCGTCGTAACCAACAAACCAGGCTGGTTAACCGAACCACTGATGGCGTCACTCGGCCTGCACCAACGTGCCGCATGCATCGTCAGTTCTGACTCGACAAAAAACCGTAAACCTCACCCGGAGCCGATGTTCTATGCCTGCAGGCTCACAGATGCGCAACCAGATGAATGTGTTTACATCGGTGATGCCCGACGTGATATCGAAGCGGGACATAATGCCGGCATGAAAACTGTTATCGCCGAATATGGTTATATCCCAGGTTCGGAGAACACGGAAGACTGGCAGGCGGATCATAGTATCCAGAGTCCTTGCCAGATATTTTCACTGATATCGTAACGATTCGCCCTGGCGTTTTTTGATAGCAATTTTTTTATCAACCATCAATCTTGTTCGAAAGCTCAAGGTATCGCTGATAGTCCTCAAGTCTGTCTACGTCCCAGCATTCAGCCAGCTCTTCGAATGAGACGTTTTCTT
>Ga0316198_10002229_pt1 | contig 11671 bp, 10 predicted proteins | sample OudBieAanoxic_MG_FD_204935 | JGI IMG/M metagenome (GOLD analysis project Ga0316198, IMG submission 204935) | Coastal sediment microbial communities from Oude Bieten Haven, Netherlands - site A anoxic | ecosystem: Environmental > Aquatic > Marine > Coastal > Sediment | place: Netherlands... | reverse complement strand
CATGGGCTCATTGGCGGTCAGCAGGTTGTTGGCCACCGAACCGTGGGGCTGGTGACACAGAACGCAGGACTCCTGCACCGGCTCGTGCTCGAAGATGAACGGCCCCTCCTGCGACTGGTGGCAGGTGTAGCAGAGGTCGTTGAGCCGCATGTGGTTGGTCTTGAGCATGACCTCGGTGGCCGCGTGCGGATCATGGCAGTCGGCGCAGGTCATCATCTTCTCGGGCAGCGGGTGGTGGCTGGGCAGCTGGAACTGGGCAACGACGTCGGTGTGACAGTCCTTGCACGCGTTCAGCGGCTTCTTCGCCTCGTGGATGCCGTGGCACTCGCCACAGGAGACGTTCTCCATGGCGTGGGTCGAGGCATTCCACTCGGCCATGCCCTTGGTTCCGTGGCAGTCGACACAGGCGGCCACGTCGGTTGGGGTCCAGTCCGCGAAGGTTCGGATCAACGACGTGTCGCCCTCTTCCATATGGGCGGCGCCGTCACCGTGACATCCTTCGCATCCCACCTGCCGACCGGAGACCTCGAAAGGTTCGATCCGCATGTGGATCTGATTGGTCATTCCTGCGGCAACTTCGTCGTGGCAGTCGGCGCAGACCGGCCCGTCCGCAGAGACGGGCGAGGCCAGCACCACTGCTGCGATCGCTGCCAGCAGAAGGCTCCTCTTCAACATTGCATACCTCCTTCGCAATGGTCATCAACGCTGGAAAGGACCGATCTCGGTCCTTGAAAATCACGGGTGTTGGGTGGGGTGAGAATCTGCATCGCCGTCCTCCCGGGACGGCCGCGTCGGCCTCACTGATCAGGCGGAACCTGTCGCAGGAAAACGGTTCTCATGACCACGGCGCTAAATTAGTTAATCTCAATACCAGTTGTCAAGCGTATGTCACTTTAGTTATGTGCATGTTCATTCAAGTGTGCATTCGAAATTTCGTTAAGCTGCTGATTTTGGTGCAGATGAGTGGTTTTTGAGAGCAATATTCATCTTTGGTCTCAGGTTGATTCGGTGTCATTTTTGAAAGGGAGTCTCAATTGATGGCCGACATGAAGAACGGCGGGGCCGAGCCCCGCCGTTGTGTTGATCAGAATGTGCTCAGTGTGACGGTGCGAGCACGGCTGCCAACGGATCCGTCTCGTATCCGAGACCCGCCCAATCAAGACGCCCGTCCGGGCCGTGGCAGTCGAGGCACCTCAGTGCGGTCTCGGCCGGCTGGACACCGTGATAGATGCCCATGTAACGCTTGACATCCACCCACTCGTAGTCGATGTCTTCGAGGCCGTAGAGGACGTGGGCGGCCTCGCGAACCGCGCCGTCGATGTCGCCGTCGGCGAAGAACTCCTCGACGTTGATGGGCAGCAGCCAGCGATCCTCGGTGAGCACCGGCATCCGTCCCCGGTGGACCTTGAAGGCGAAGAGTTTGGACTCCGGGTCGGTCAGCGATCCCTGGGGTATGACCATTCCGACCACGCCGTCGGATTGGGTGGTAATGGGCACGCCCGGGAGCTGGGCCCACACCGTGCCGTTGTACCAGCCGATCTCAGGCACCACGTCCTTGGCCATGGTGATGGTAGCGACATGCTTGTCTTTGGCCTCGTTGTAGGCGGGCGTCGACCAGTCGCGGATCATGTCGGTCGCGTCCGCCTTTGCAAAAGTCGGGATGTGACAGACCGTGCAGTCGACCCGCGCCGAGTGGCGGTTGATCAGCTCCTTGGCGTGCGGCTCGGAGTCGTGGCAGACACCGTTGTCGCAGCGCAACCGCTCCGGCGAGTCGGAACCCATGAGATCGACCCCGCGGCCCTGCATGCGGTGATTCTCACCCCCATGGCAGTCGGTGCACGCCATGTCGCCGCCATCGGTGCCCATGTGGACGTCGTAGCTGCGGTCGGTGTCGGCGAGCTCGTACTCGATGTCGCCGCGCTTGTAGTTGGGACCGCCGCCCGATCCCGAGTGGCATCGCAGACAGCTCGTCCGCTTTGGATTACCGATCCGTTTGGACACCGAGTCGAGACCGGCCTGATTCTTCCACAGGATCGGTTTCCACTCGAGGCTGCCGTCCTCGTTCTCGTAGAGATTGCGGTTGTAGCCCGAGGCGTGGCAGATCAAACAGTCGATGTTCTCGAGTTGCTCGCGGCTGAGCTCAGGTGAAGGCATCTTCCCCAAACCGGCGTGACACTTGGAGCACCCCTGGGAGAGGATCTCTCCCCGAGAGTTCTTGGTGATGCCGATCCACGCCGGGATGGGGTTGGTGCAGAAGTCGTTGATGGTGTTCTTCTTGCCGAGTTTCTCACCATCCGCGTTGACGATGGCCGGGGTTTCCCCGGTCCACTGGTAGTGTTGGGAGTGGAAGAACGTGACGGCCTCGTCCTCGTGGCAGGTCAGGCAGGTCTTGGTGCCCTCATAGTGCTCGAAGTACTCCTCGTGCGAGTACTTCTTCTTGGCGGCATCCACGGGCACCGCCGATGCGATCGAGACTACGGCCAACAGAACAAGAGTCCGTCTCATGTGGTTCCTCCTAGAAGCGCGCTGTCAATCCTAGCAGGAACTTGTCCATGCTCTTCGGAGACGGGAAGCCGAGGATCGGCGGCGGTGTGGAATCGAGAGGCTTGGCGGCGCCCATGTGCCAACCCGACTGCGAGTAGTCGAAGTTGTAGTGCATGTAGCTGGCCTTGAGGATGAAGCGCTTGGTGATCCGATGGGTCAGATAGAGATCCCAGACATCGCCGCGGACCGCGGTCTTGGGCGCGATGAGATCGTCCTCGGCGACCGCCATGTTGAACCAGTACTGCGATCCCTTGTTGTATTCGAGCCCGATCTTGGTCTTGTCGTTGGCGAAGTTGTAGCGCGCACCGAGGTAGTACATGTAGGCGTCTTGCTCTTCGGGTGTCTCGAAAGGATCCGACATGAGCCCACCGAAGGGCGTGGTCACGTCGGTCGGGTTCGTTTCCATGTAGCTGACGGTGGCGAAGAGGTCGAAGGGGCCGGGATGGAAGATGCCGACCACGCTCGCCCAGTAGATGTCGCCGAGGTTGGCCGACGGAGTGTAACGAATGACGGCAGGCGGAGCATCCTGGCCGGTCACTGGATCGAGTGGCATGACAACGAGGCCATTGAAACCGTCGGTGACATCGAAAGCGCCGGCAATGGTCGTTTGGATGAAAACTTCCTCGGTGTTCCAAATGTCCCAGTTGAGGCCGAGAAACCAAGCGTCCTTGAGTCGGTCCTGGGGCGGTTTGGTGAGCTCACTGTTGCCGAAGCCCGACTCAAAGCCGACGCCGTAGCACAGACGCATGGTGCTCTTGTCCGAGAGGTGCCAGCCCACCGTGATGCCGTCGAACTGGTAGTTGATGATCGAGCCGAGTGGGCTGCCGCCGCGAGGTTCATCCTGGCGGAAGTTGAGCGGTGCGCCGCCGGTAGAGGGGCGACGGCCAACGGAGAGGTAGAACTTCGGCCCCCTCCAGTTGAAGTACGCCCGCTCGACCCGGACGATGTCCGAGTTGGGCACCGAGGCGGTGGTGCCGTCGACGTTGATGGAGGTGGGCTGACCGTTGAAGACCTGGACCCCGGTCGAATCACCAAAGGTCTTGTACATGGACAGGCGACCCGAGAAGTCGACGCTCTTGGAGACCTTGGCGTCCATCTGGAGCCGAAGCCTGTTGGTGTAGAGGAGGGTGTTCTTGTAGTCGTAGCCTTCTTCATACGTGTGCGGCAGGAGCATGCCCATGAAGGCCTGCATCTGTTCGGGAGGGAAGGAACCCACGACCTCCTTGAGCCAGTCGAAGGTGACGACATTGTCGAGGTAGTAGAGGTAATCGGCGTAGTTCTGAGCGATGAATCCGCTGACATCATCCTGCGACGGCGGGAAGTTGCCGGTGCCGTTGACGTAGAACAGGTTGTCCACCATCAGGCGCTGGAGCTCCATCCCGTTGAATCGGTCACCGAACTCGGCCTGGATCGAGTTGGTTTCGAAACGGAAGTCGCCGATGAAGTTGATCCGGTCGAGCGCGGTCTTGCGCTCGTTCTTCATCACCCGCTTTTCCAGGTCCTTGATGTCCTGTTTAAGCTTCGCGACCTCCTCGTCTGTGTCTTGAGCGAACACAAGGCCGCCGCCGAAAAGGGCGACGACCGCGAGCATTGCAATCATCTTTCGCATCATGATCTCCTCCTGAGAAACAGGTCGCGTGCTAGCCGCAGGTCATGGGCTGCTCGGAATCGGCAGCGTGGTCGATGGTCCACTTCGCAAGAGCTTCAAACTCCTCTTCGGTGAGGACGTCTGTGACCGGGGTGTTGTCGTTGTTCGGGTCGTTGAGTTCCTTGTGGGTTTCTTCGAAGTCCTCCTCGAAGAAGGTCTCCCACTGGTCCATGATCAGCGACATCGGGGTGTACTCACCGTTGTCGGAGTCGACCTCGTGGCAGGGCTTGCAGAACTCCTTGTAGACATCCTGGCCCTTGATCTTCTTCTTTGCCGCCGTCGCGCCGCTGGCAAAGCTCAGCGCCACGATGCCGGCCAGGACAACCACAATCATCAGCTTTGTTCTCGACATTCGAACCTCCTTGCATAAATTTTCAAATAGCGAATTTTGAGAATGAAATAAATACTTAACAACTACATAGGAATTTTAAGATATGACCAATCGTGGAGGTTGTCAAGCTCGCGCAAGCATGGGAGTGTTGATGGAGAGACAAAGTCTCAAAAAGGATTTCGATTTCGGATCGGGGGGTGGTGGCGACCGAATCTTCAGTCGGTCAGGATGAGATAGATCCAGTTAATGAGACCAGATCCCAAAATCACCAGGATCCACCAACGCGACCTGCGCAGGTTCGATGCGGGGAAGGGTCCGCGCACCAGTGCCCAGACGAGGGCCAGTACGCCACCGACGAGGAATGCGACGCCCGCGGCGGTTGCCAGCGGATTGACGATCAATGCAGCTCGGAGGTCGAGATCGAAGAGGGCCAAAGCGGTTCGCGTGGTTCCGCACGTCGGGCATGGAATTCCGGTGAGATTGCGGAAGGTGCACGGCCGGAGGTGGGGCGCGATGGCGATCCAAAGGGGCTGAAGAATGATGGCCGAAACAGCCGCGACGCCCCAGAGCACCGCGAGTTGCCTCTCCGTGGGGGTGGCGGGCCGGAGGTGAAACGGTTTCATCCCGCCCAGTGGCCGTTGATGTGGCGAATGAGAAGGAAGAACTGGACGATGAGAAACAGGATCAGAACGAGCCACCGAAGCTCACGATACCGGGGTTTGGCCAGGACTGCCCCGAGCCCCATGAAGATCGGGAAAACCACCGTCGGATAGCGGGTGAAGGACATGAACGACATGGTCATGGCGGGGACCAGGATCATGGCTGCCGAGTACAGGGTCCACGGCCCCACTCGACCTTCCCACCTGGCGACGAGCGCGACACCGACCATCATGACGACGAAAAAGACCCTGTCGATTCCGGAATGAAGCACCCCGTGGACGCCCCAGACATCCACGAATGATCGCAGAAAAACCAATGGCGAAAATACCTTTTCGATGGACCCTTGAGAGGCGTAACGTGCCTGCGCATCAAAGCTCGTGAAGAGATCACCGGTCTGAGCCCACATCATCCCCAAAGTCAACGCCATCCCCACCAGCGGCGCGAGGGCGGCGGCACAGTGCCACCACGGGCGACGGCCGGTGCGCCAGTCGTCGACAAACCGCCACCCCAGGGGAATGACGAGAAATACTCCCACCGCCCGGGCCGGGGCGGCGAGGATGGACAACCACGCCGCCGCCCCCATCCGATTCGAGCCGATGAGGGAGAAGACCGAAACCGTGATCAAGAGGAACAGTGACTCGGTGTAGGGCAGGCAGTAGTAGAGGGCGCCGGGGTAGGCGAGGGCAAGGAGGAGAGTCGTGTCGGCTATCCCGTCGTTGGTCAGCCCGAAGGTCAGTCGATGAAGAATGACAAGGCCGATGGTGGAGAAGAGATTGGAGAGGAAAAGAGCTGCCCAGAGGCTGCTGCCGAAGATCGGTGTGGCGAGACCGATCAGCGCCGGCCACAGGGGGTGAAAGGCGGTGCTGGCTCCGGCCTGGGCATATCCCTCCTCACTGAGATAGAGGTAGTGCGAGCTGTCCCAGGTCTTGAAGAGCCACTCGGTGCTTGCCGGCTCGTCGCGGGGCCAATGGAAGCGTTTCAAATAGCTGTCGGTGTCGAAAATCGGCGGCAGCAAGGTGAGCGACAGAAAAATCGTGAGATAGAGGCACAGCTTGCACGCGACCACGAATGCGGTGATGCGGACCGTTCTCCGAAGACCGTTGTTCGGTTCGTGGAGCTCGCCGTCCGAATTCACTGGCTCGATGCGAGCGCCGCCAAACCGCCGGCGACCATCGCGAAGACAACCCCCATGACACAGCAGAGAACCACCGGCAGGAGCACCGCGACAATCGCCTTGCCCTGGGTGGTCTGATGGGCGATGGAAAAGCCCGTCACATAGAGAATGACGGTCCAGATCAGTGCGATGATGCCACCGCAGAACGGAACGATCCCTGCGAGCTGGGCGGTCTGCGTGTAGCACACCACCCGGACGGTGGCTTCGAAGCCGTTCGCAGCGCCACCGACGATCATCAGCATGAGGTGGAGGACGGCGGCCGCGATGAACACTCCGATGATGACAAACAACGGTGCGAGCACCACCATCATGAGACCCCATCCCACGGTGAGTCCGTACATGGCGCCCATGCCGGCCAGATCCTCGGCAGATTCCAGGAAGGGCAGCCACATCCCCTGGAGGAGCACGTTCCAGAAAACGGCGACTCCGATGCTGACCCAGCCCACCGCGATGGCGAAGAAAAGCGGCCGGCCGATGCCGCCGGCCACCGGCATCCTCCGAAAGCCTACGCCGGGACTGGTCGCAAGGAGCTTGACGGTCTCAAAGAGCCCATCGAAGAATGAGCGCGTGGGGTCCTCCCACGGGATGACCGGGATCGATTCGGATGGCGGCGGGTAGTTGGCGTTCATCACGTCACTCCTCTCGGGGTGGTTCGCCGGGGGAAACCGGGGGCGGCGGAGACTCGCCGCCGCCGAAAGCCATGGACGGCGGGTTTGATGACCAACCGCCGTCGGCCACCGTTGGTGGCGCTTGAACCTTGAAGACCGAGCCGCCGACGAGACCACCGAGCGCGCTGAAAATGACTCCGAGGACGATCCAAATGAGGGCGAAGGCCAGAATGAAGACCATCGGCCCTACCGATTCGAAGAGTTCGACAGCCTGCGCGGCCGCTTCGGGATCGGTGATCATGGGGTTGGCGTCGATGGCCTCGCGCATGGACTCGACGTCCAGGCCTCCGGTGATCAGGGAGAACACCGAGTTGACGCCCCCGCCGACGACGCCGAAGACGGCGCCGGTGAGCAGTCCGATCACACCGCCCCTACCGGTGTCGAAGTCGGTTCCGGCCTTTTTGCAGGTCTTGGAATAGAGAAATGCAGCCAGAAAGCCGGCACCGGCCGCCCAGAGGCAGCAGGCACAGTTGGAAATCGGGATTCCGCTGACAAATCCGAGAGATCCACCGGCGATCAGAGCCGGCAACATCATGGACGGAGCCTTGGTGTCCATTCTCTCCTCCTTGAGTTCGTGGTCTATTCTACGTGATTTTCCGCAGGTGCAGACCGGTTCCCAGCTGTCATTCTGCAAACCGCCTCCGCAACCATGAGACCTACAACGAGGCCGGGGAGGAGGGCTGCGACGAAGCGCGGCCAGTTGGCCAGGGTCGGCAGGCCGGTGAAGCCGAGGATGAAGTCGATGATCGATGGTGTCGCAGCGGCAGCCAGCCATCGGAGGGGTGGCTGAAAACGATGACCACTCAAGAGGGTGACGAGGAGTCCGACAAGACCCCCTGCGTAGAGGCCGGCGCAGCGGGCGCAGACCGGGAGCGGGCCGGCTCCCAGGTCGAGACAGCGATCGGTGATTTGGTGGCAGGCCGGTTGAAAGACCGGCCGCAGCAGCGATGCTCCGTACCAACCGGCTATCTCGGCCTCGGGAATCAGTACCACGACGGCGCAAACAAGACCAGCGGCGGCGGTCAGGACCGCCAGCCGGAGGCGGGCACGCGGGTCGACTCGCTTCACGGCGCAGACTCGTCTTCTTCGATTTCGAAGAGGGCCAGTTGCTCCATCCCTCCGGTGACCAGATTCGAGACCCCCACACCGAGCAGACGAACGGATCGGGAAGCGGCGTCGGTGGCGCGGATCAACTCGAGGACGCAGGCCGAGATGGTTTCGGAGCTCGCGGTCGGAACGGGAAGGGTGTGCGATCTGGTGACGGTGGTGAAGTCGGGATAGCGAGCCTTGACGGTGACGGTGCAGGCCGAGATCTCGCGTTTCCTCAGCCCCCGAGACACCTCGACGGCCATGGAGCTCAGTGCCTCGTCGATGGCGGCCTCGGAGCCGATGTTCTCGTCGAAAGTGTGTTCGGTGCTCAAGCTCTTGCGGATCTGCTCGACGTGGACATCTCGTCGATCTTCGCCACGGGCGAATCCGTAGAGCGCCCGCCCCCAGTGTCCAAAGCGCTCGATGAGCCGGTCGACAGAAAGCCGTCGAAGTTCGGCCACCGTTTCGACGCCGAGTTCGTGAAGCGCCTTCTCACCGGCGGGCCCGATACCGTGCAGTCGGCGGACGGGCAGTGGTGCGAGGAACGACTCGATCTGTGACGGCTTGACCACGGTGAGACCGTCGGGTTTGTCGTGGTCGGAGGCGATCTTGGCGACGAGCTTGTTGGGGGCGACGCCCACCGAGACCGTGAGACCGCGTTCGTCCCGCACCCGGCGGCGGATCTCGTGCGCAATGGCGGTGGCGCTGCCGAACTCGCCCAGGTGGTCCGTGACATCGAGGTACGCCTCATCGAGGGAGAGTGGTTGGATGATCGGTGTGAAGAGCCGGTAGATGGCGAAGATCGCCTCGGATTCGCTCCGATATCGGTTGAACTCCGGTTTGAGAAAGACGGTGTCGGGACACAGGCGCCGCGCCTGGGCCGCAGGCATGGCCGAGTGGATGCCGTATCGGCGGGACTCGTAATTCGCCGCCGCAACGACGCCGCGGCTATCGGGGTCGCCGCCCACCACCACCGGTCTGCCCTCGAGCGATGGGTCGTCCCGCACATGGACCGCTGCGTAGAAACAGTCCATGTCGCAGTGGAGGATCCTCCTCCAGTCGTCCCAGTGACCCATGGCCGGCATTCTACTTTCCTTTCCCGATCCCGATCCCGATCCCGATCCCGACGAAACTCTCAGCGGCAGGGGCAGGGGCAGGGGCAGGGGCAGGGGCAGGGGCAGGGGGGGCAGGGGCAGCGGTGCGGCACGGGCAGGGGCAAGCGGCAGGATCAGCGACAGTGAACGCTACCTCAACTTCCTGCCACCCTGAGCGGAGCAGACTCCGAGGCTGCGGAGTCGAAGGGTCCCCCGAAGCAGGTGGGGTGTTGAATCGATGAAGGCCCATCCAACCGTCGGGGGATTCTTCGACTCGCTCCGCTCGCTCAGAATGACAGGATATTCGGCGGCCCCGTCATTCCCGGAGTAGGTGCCGCCCCACGGCGTGAGGGTGCCCCGCATGAGCAGGCTGGAAGCCTGCTCCACAACGCTGCACCGCACACCCGGATCGGTAGAGATTGTGGGGTAGGCTTCCAGCCTGCCCTTCAGTCTCGCCCCGGTTGGGAGTGCCTTCCACGAAGTTTGGCGACCCTCGATCAACCGATCCGCCCAAGCCTCCAATCGCGATGGTTTCGCGATTCCTTTGTGTCTTCGCGACTTGGTGGTTGCGGCGCCGCGATGGCCTCGCGCCCCTTACAACCTTGCGATCACCTCCTGCCCCGATGAGCGGTGGAGCCCGAAATTCAGAATTCATCATTCCTCATTCATAATTACGCCATGGCCCCGTTCCTCTCCGCCGGTCCCTTTTCGGCTCGCAACGGTGAGGGTCGTGAGCTCTTCTCCCGGGTGACGATCGACGTCGACGAAAAGGAACTCGTGATGCTCGACGGTCCCTCGGGCAGCGGCAAGAGCACCCTCCTGCGCCAACTCGTCGGGATGGTCCCGACCTCGGATGTCACTCGTGTCCTCGCAGCTGAAACCTACTCCGGATTGCAGCTGCCGCTGTGGCGTTCGAAAGTGACCCTGGTGGCGCAGGATGCGCCCATGCTGGCGGGGACTGTCGGGGAGAACCTCGGGTTTCCGTTCTCCCAACGCTGCGGGTGCGATCGGAAGGGGGACCCTCAGCGGAGGGCGGAGCTGCTGGAGGCCGTTGGTCTCGGTTCGATCCCCGGTGACCGCGAAATCGGAACCCTTTCGGGTGGCGAACGCCACCGCTTGGCGTTGGTTCGCGGACTGCTCTGGAATCCACCCGTGCTCATCGTCGATGAGCCTCTGTCCGGGCTCGACGAGGACGCAGCGGTGTCGTGCTTCGAGCTGCTTGTCGATTTTGCCCATTGCACCGGTCACGCGTTGCTCTGCGTGCTTCACGATCGCGCACTCGGCGCGAAAGCGGACCGTCGAATCGATCTCGTCGGGAACCACGGAGAGTCACCACCATGAGCTCGCTCATCGAACTCGGGCCTCTGCAGCTCGTCGTCGCCACGCTGCTGGTCGTGGCTGCGGGAGTCATCTCGCTGGTCCTGCGTCTCGGGATCGGGCGACGGCTTGCGGTGGCTGCCGTTCGTACGGTGATCCAGCTCGGGCTTCTGGGACTGATCCTCGAGCGGGTCTTTGCCCTTCGTCACCCGGTGGTCATTGTCGGGATTCTGGTCTTGATGACGATCTTCGCCGCCCGCGAGGCCGCGAGCCGAACCACCAAAGGCTACCGCGGCATCATGCTCGATGCCTGGCTGGCCATGGCGGTGTCGTGTTTTGCCGTCGGTGGGGTGGTCACCCAGATGGTGGTCGGGGTCGAGCCCTGGTACGAACCTCAGTATGTGATCCCCCTCATCGGGATGATCCTCGGCAACTCCTTGACCGGAATCGCCCTCGGCCTCGATCGCTTCCTCGACCACCTCTCGACCCGTCACGCGGAGATCGAGCTCCGACTCGCCTACGGCGCAAGCCGTCGTGAAGCGCTGGCAGCCCCCCTGCAAGATGCGGTTCGCACCGGGATGGTGCCCATCATCAACGCCATGGCCGCCGCCGGGATCGTTTCGTTGCCGGGGATGATGACCGGTCAGATTCTCGCCGGCGCACCACCGCTCCAGGCGGTGGCTTATCAGATCGTGGTCATGTTCATGATCGCCGCGGCCGTGGCCGGCGGCGCCATGCTCGTCGTCCTCCTCGCCGGCCGCCATTTCATGGGTGCCGACGCCGTCCTTCGGCTCGATCGCCTCGGGACGACGAAATGAAGAATGAACACGCTCAGCGGCACGTGCCTGGCTCACTTTTCGTCCGACGAAAAGGTGCCTGGCACTGCACGGGAAGCGCGATGATTGAATCGGGTTCGGTGGCGCGTTCTTGATGCCGCGGACCGAAGGCGCCCTTGATCAAAGCTCGTCGCCGGCGTCTGGCTGCGGGTCTGTAGCATCCAGCGCTCCCGGTTCCCACGGCAGGGGCGGGCGTTTCTGTTGATCATCGGGCAGAGCCCACTTCTTGATCTTGACCACATCCATCATGTGTTCGAGTACCTGGAGGGTGATCTCCTTGACCAGGGATTCGAGTTGGGCCACCCCGGGT
>Ga0316198_10002228_pt1 | contig 11672 bp, 7 predicted proteins | sample OudBieAanoxic_MG_FD_204935 | JGI IMG/M metagenome (GOLD analysis project Ga0316198, IMG submission 204935) | Coastal sediment microbial communities from Oude Bieten Haven, Netherlands - site A anoxic | ecosystem: Environmental > Aquatic > Marine > Coastal > Sediment | place: Netherlands... | reverse complement strand
CAGACGCGGCCTACCTGTTCGCTCATCATCCCATGCAAAGCCAGGTGGTCGTCGATGTCGCTCTCGAGAAAACCGATCTTGAAGCCCTGATCGCTTGCGGCCGGCAGGTCGAAAAGCGGTTGTATCAAAGCGGGCTGTTCAGAAGTGTCGGCCTGGAGGATGCCCAGAAGCTGATGCCCGATCTGCTCAACACCGTGATGCTGAACCTGCCGACACTCTTTTCGACCGAGGAACTGAGAGATCACATTCAACCGCTGCTCGAGACAGCAGAAATAAGGCGGCGGTTGGAACAGGTCATGACGAGTTTGAAAGGTCTCGAGAGCATCGGACAGGCGGCATTGATTTCCCAGGACCCGCTGAATTTCAGAGGCCTTGTTCTGTCCAGACTGTCGCAGCTGGCCCCTTCGGCCGGTGTCCGCATTCACAGGGGGTATCTCCTCTCCGCCGACAACCGCCATCTTCTGGTGACCGCCGCACCGCTTTCATCGGGTACGGACACGGTGTTTGCCCGAGCGGCGACGGAGCTGATGAACCGGCTGTCGGCCGAACTTAACCGCGAATTCGGACGAGCGGGGCAGCGGGTGACCCTGACCCCAGTCGGCGCCTACCGTGCGGCCCTCGACAACGAGCAGATCATCAGAAAGGACGTCACCGTTGCCATAACGCTGGCCACCATCGGTATTGCGGTGCTGCTCCTCCTCGCTTTTCCGCGGCCCGTTCTCGGCCTTTTCTCCCTCCTGCCGGCCGTTGCCGGAACCCTGCTGGCCTTTTTCGTCTTCTCTCTCTTCCACGATTCGATATCGATCATGGTCCTCGGTTTTGGGGGGGCGATCATATCGATCACCGTCGACCAGGGCATCGCTTATCTTCTTTTTCTGGATCGGCCCCATACCGCCAGCGGGAAAGAGGCGTCCGACGAGGTCTGGAACGTCGGGCTGCTGGCCGTGCTCACCAGCATCGGTGCCTTCGGTGCCCTGTGCTTCAGCGGGTTTCCCGTGTTTGTCCAGCTGGGGCAGTTCACGATGCTCGGGATCGGATTTTCCTTTATTTTTGTTCACGCCGTCTTTCCGAAAATCTTTCCTGAAATGCCGGCGGGAAGGCAACGCGCGCTGCCTCTGCAAAAGGCCGCGGATGCGATAGCCATGACCGGCAGCAAGGGGCTGTGGACCGCAGTTGGCTTTGCCGCAGTGATGCTGATCTTCGCGAAACCGGTGTTCAATGTGAGTCTGCAGGCCATGAACACCGTCGGCAGCGACACCCGTGCGGCCGAACAACTCCTGGCCGAGGTGTGGGGTGACATCTTCGACAAGGTCTACGTCTTGACTGCAGGTGACAGTGTCGCAGAGCTTCAGCACAAGGGCGATCTTCTGGCTGAAAAACTGGAAAAAGATCTGAAGGCCGAATTCCTGTCCGCGGGTTTCGTGCCGTCCATGATTTTTCCCGGCCAAGACCGCCGGCAGGAAAATTTCGCCGCCTGGAAGCAATTCTGGACACATGGGAAAGTTGAAGACGTGGAGCGGGATATCGGCAAGCTTTCTGCTTCAATTGGATTTGCCGCCGATGCGTTCGCTCCCTTTTATAAAATGCTGCGGACCGATACCGAACCGGTCGTGAGTGACGGGATCCCGGTCGAATACCTGAACTTTCTGGGTATTTCCAAACTTGCGGACGGATCGAGCTGGATCCAGGTAGCCACCCTCACCACCGGCCCGGCGTATGACGCGCAGCGGTTTCATGAACGGTACGGACCGACCGGCCGGCTGTTCGACCCTGGTTTTTTTTCGGAAAGATTAGGAAAGCTTCTTTTCCACACTTTCTTGAAACTGTTTTTCATCATTGCGCTGAGCGTCGCCGTTCTACTGTTCGTTTTTTTTGTCGACGCGGCGCTCACCCTAGTCAGCCTCCTGCCGGTCGCGTTCGCGCTCATCGCCACTCTGGGGACCATGAGCATCATCGGGCATCCGCTGGACATTCCGGGACTGATGCTGTCGATTGTCGTTCTGGGGATGGGGATTGACTACTCTCTTTTCTTTGTCCGCTCTTTTCAAAGATACGGCGCATTGAGTCATCCGTCCTTTGGCCTGATCCGCATGACGGTTTTCATGTCGGCGGTCTCCACCCTGATCGGATTCGGCACCCTTTGTACGGCCGATCACTCCCTGCTCCAAAGCGCCGGTCTTACGTCGTTTCTGGGCATCGCCTATTCGATGATCGGGGCTTTCCTCATTCTGCCGCCGGTGCTCGACCACATTCAGAAAAAGCGTCAGGCCCAAACCCCAAAAAGCGGGAGCCTGCGCGACCGGGTGCTGATTCGCTACCACAACATGGAAGCCTATCCGCGGTTCTTTGCACGTTTCAAAATGCGCTTCGACCCGATGTTTCTGGAATTACATCAAATCTTGAAATCCAGTGACGGAATCAAGACGATTATCGACATCGGCTGCGGATACGGGGTGCCGTCGAGCTGGTTGCTCGAGCGGTTTCCGGAAGCCCGTATCTACGGGATCGAACCGTCGAAGAAACGGGTCAGAATTGCGTCATTGGCGGTGGGCACGCGAGGCACAGTCGCACAGGGGCATGCCCCGGACGTTCCGGAGGTGCCCCGGCCGGTCGATTTGACCACGATGCTCGACATGGTCCATTTTCTAAATGACGAGGCCCTCCTCTCGACCCTCGCAAGTGTAGGGGAACGCATGCGCGAAGGCGGCCGCTTGATTATCCGCGCGTCGATACGTCCAAAGCGACGGTATCCATGGGTGTGGTGGCTCGAAAACGCCAAGCTTCGCTTTGCTGGTCTACCGGCTTACTACCGGTCTGCGGAGCAGTTGGAGAATATTATCGCACGGTCTGGCTTCCAGGTCACGGATAGGCTGCCCTCAGGTGTCCACGATGAACTCGTCTGGCTGATCGCAGGAGCGGCTCGACAGGAGATGTCGAGAGTAGATTATCCCGGTGCTGAACCGTCGACCTTCACGGCCGAGCCGACATGTTGAAAACTGTAAGAAAATTTGGAGAGAAACACCGGCCTTTGTCTGCCGGAGAACGGATCGGGTGCTGGGCGTTTCTACTGGCTTTTCTGCTGGCTTTCGTGGACATCCGGCTGACGCTGATGGTTTTGGCGGGGTTTGTGGTTATGTGCTTTGCGGCGCCCTTTTTTCCAGGTTCCAACTTCTACCTGCCGGTTGTCAGTCGCGGCTCGTCCGGTCGGAAGGCCGTGGCCCTGACCTTCGACGACGGCCCGGATCCGCAAACCACGCCGGAACTGCTGCGGTTGCTGAAAAAGCACCGGGTTGCCGGAACCTTCTTCGTGAACGGCCGTAAGGCTGGTTTATACCCACAGTTGATAAACGAAATCCTCAGCCACGGACATTGTGTGGCCAACCATTCTTTTAATCATGATGTGTTTATGGCTTTAAGGAGCGAACAAACCGTGATGCGCGACATCGAGGCCGTCCAGGAGGTGTTGAGCCAACACGGCATCGCGCCCCTGGCCTTTCGACCACCGGCGGGTATCACCAGCCCGAGGCTCCGGTCGGTCTTGCAGACAAAGGGCATGTTTACAGTGAATTTCAGTTGCCGGGCCCGGGACGGCGGAAACCGGTGGCTGAGACATCTGTCGCAAAAAATCCTGCAACGCGTCCGACCCGACGACATCGTACTCCTGCACGATATCCCACCGCGGTCTGCTTCTCTGCTGTCTTTCTGGGTCGAAGAGATCCATCGTATCTTGGAGGGAATCCGAACGAAGGGCCTGGTTGTTCTCCCGCTTGCAGAGCTTATCGGAAAGCCGGTGATGATAAGGACAACGGAAAGAGACGCGTCCGATGGCGGTTCTCTTGCTTCTGAGGAGTCTGATGCGCGTAAATCTGAAGACAATAACCGCGATGACTGAAGAACCCGGCGATAAGCTGTGGTCGCAAAGACCCGATTTTAGGCAATGATCCCCGGCCTGTTTCTCCGATGCGAAATAACGCCACGATCCCTTCATCATTCAAGGTGTTGATCGATCCTTTTCGCAGGTACAGCGGAAATCCCGGCGGTCATTTTGTAAGCCCGAGCAGCGCGGCAGGCGATGATCCCATTGACAAGGCTGTTGGGCCCGTAGAAGTTTCCAAGGGCTTCGAGTCCCTTTAGATCGCTCCGCTCCGGCGTCTCCGTAAACTTGGCCTCGATGGCTGTAAAGCGACCGCCGCGTTCGATCAGAAGATCGACTTCTGCGCCGCCTGCAGTGCGCCAGAACCACAGCGGTACGGATCTCCCCTTTGCCGTGAAGTGTTTGACAACCTGCATCACCACATGAGTTTCCCAGAGTGCCCCGGCGAGCGGCGACCGTGCTGCGGCTTCCCAGCTGTCGAATCCCATCAGAAATACGGCCAGGCCGGTGTCACACAAATACAGTTTGGGAGATTTCACCAAACGTTTGCCCAGGTTCCGGTAGTAGGGTTCCAGCAGGACAATCTGTCCGGAGGCCTGCAGCACCGAAATCCATTGCTTGGCAGTGTTGGGCGCGATGCCGACATCGCGGGCAAGATCGGAGTAGGACAGGAGCTGGCCCGTGCGTGCGGCAGCCGCTCTCAGGAAACGGTCGAAGTCTCTCAGGCTGCCGACGTTCAGGATGTTGCGTACATCCCGCTCCAGATAGGTGCTCTGGTAGGCGGCATACCAGAAGTGGGGGTCGAGGTCGGGACGCGCATGAAGTTCCGGCCAGCCACCTTTGTACAGATAAGCTTCTTCAGAAACATCCGGTACGCTCGTTATCAGTTCGCCGAATGATAGGTTCAGCATCTGCAAGACGCCGCAGCGTCCCGCCAGACTCTCGGAGATACCCTGCATCAAGGGGAAGTTTTGCGAGCCGGTGAGAATATATCGGCCCGGCCGTTTGTCTTCGTCGATCTTACCTTTGAGATATCGAAAGAGGGCCGGAGCGTACTGTACCTCGTCGATGATAAGGGGTTCCGAATAATCACCCAAAAAGCTGCGAGGGCTGTTTTCCGCCTGTTCGGCAGCAGCCGGCAGGTCAAGAGAAACGTAAGCGTGGTCGGGAAACACGCGGCGCACCAGCGAGGTTTTCCCGACCTGGCGGGCACCGGTCAGAACCACGGCTGGGAACTGACGTGAAAGAGCGGCGAGGGTTTTTTCGTATTTTCTTGTAATCCACATGCTGATATATTGCAACGCTATTGCTAAATTGTCAAGTATGAGCAGCATGCTCGGTACAGAAAGGTTAAGTCCTTTCAGCCCGTTGTGCCCGTTGAGTCGGTTTGGTCAGTTAAGGATACAATTGATTTTATTGTTCCCACGCTCAAGCGTTAAGACAAAGCTACTGCAATGCATTAAAACGATGCGTCGGAGCCCGGATGAGCCGTTACGAGTTCTGAGTTTCGAGTTTCAAGTTTCAAGTTTCTATTTACGAGTTCCGGATTATCCGAGTTGAGGCACCCAGTCTATTCTCGAAATAAACGTCGGTTTGACCATAGGATCAGCCTCACCGTTGAATCGATGAGGGTGACATGCTAAAAGACGCAGTTATGAAAAATCCGAAGAAAAAATCGACTTCGCGCAAAAAGAATGCGCCCGCACCCGCCGCTGCCTTGGCGGAAGGGGATTCAAACCGCTTGGAGTTTCTCCGCAATGCCGTCGGGCTGCTGCCGACGGCAACCGATCGGACGCCCGGACAGGCCATACTTGTGAGCGACGAACACGGGGAGGAGGCGAGTCGGTATTGCAGCTGCAAGGTTGCGCGCCGCCGGACCTGTGCACACCTGTTGGAACTGGCGGGGGTGGCGCGACAAATTGAAGGAAAAAACAACGGTACCGGTTTGGATGCTGCGTTCCGAGGGAGTATCTGGTTTCAGCTGGCCAAATTGCTGGCAGATGACTGCGACGATACCCCCGACGCCGTCCTTTGCGAATTACGGAAGGGCGAGGGCGATACGGCGCAAGTCCTTGGCATAATGAGTTCTAATGGCAAGGAACTGCTTGTTTACGCCTCCCAGGGGGCCGATCAACAGCGTTTGCTCGAGCGCTGCGGCCAGGTGCCGGAACCGGCCGGCGGCTGTTCGCGCGCATCCCTTTTGCGCCAGCTGGCTTTGCTGACCCTGACCGAGTCGGAACGACGGCTGCTGGAGCGCGGGTTTCGAAGCTACGGACTGGCATTCCAGGAGAGCTTCTGGTACCGGTTTGCCTACCATGTCTATCGCGAGTTCGGCGAAACGGCGGTCCGGTGGCTGCCGGGAATCGACACCCGCGACGGGCGGTTCACGGTGGCATACCACGGCCCCGAAGACGGACTTCTGTTCACTCTGACGGTGCCGAGGCTGAAGGTCAAACGGTTTCTGCAAACGTTTCGCGACTATCTGCAAAATGAGGAAGGACTGGGGATCGAACCGGTACCGCTGGATGTGCTCTTCGATGTCCGGTTGACGACGTCAGCGGATCTGTCGGTCCGTCCCACCTTGAGGATGCTGCAGCGAAACGGCGAGTACCGGACGTTGAAGGGCGTCGATTTTAAGCGTTTCCGCTACGGCGATCTGGTCTACATCGAGGAGTTAGGCATCCTGGCGGACATGCAGGAAATCGATACGGAAAACCATGATTTCAACCTGGCCGGAGAAACCGTCATTCCGCATTCGCGGATTCCGAACTTCATCGTTGCACACGAATCCGATTTGGCCGGTGACCACTTCCGGATCGACGCAGCTGCCGGCAACCTGCGCATCCTCGCAAACTACGATCGGATGGAGGTCATTCCGGAGGCCGTGGAACGTGACTGGTGCTGGCTTTCGATTACTTACGGCTTCGGCACGCGTCGTGTCTCACTGAAGGAGATTTTGCAAGCCAGGTCCGAAGGCCGCCGATTCATTCCCACCCCGGATGGCTGGATCGACTGCCAATCCGAAAACATGACGGCTTTGGACAGCCTTTCGGCCGCAGATGACGACGGTGTACCCGACAAAGACCTCGGTCGGATAAGGCTTTCACGCATGGAATTGCTGCGCCTTCAGGCGCTCAGTTCAGTGCCGCTGTCGATAGGAGGCGACGAAGAGTCGCAGGAATTTACGCGCAAGCTTCTGAGTGTGCAACCGCCCACACCTCTGCCGGAAATATCCGGCATGACCTCGCATCTGCGCACCTATCAGCTGCGTGGGGTGGAATGGCTGTGGTTCCTCAACCGTAATGGGCTCGGTGGGCTGCTGTGTGACGACATGGGCCTCGGCAAGACCCATCAGGTGATGGCGCTCATGCTGGTCTTGAAGGACCTTGGAGAAGACAGGGGGCCCTTCGTTGTCGTCTGCCCGGTTACGGTGATTAGCCACTGGCAAGACAAGATTCGGATGCATGCGCCTTCGCTCTCGACAGAGGTCTACCACGGCGGTTCGCGTGATCTCGCCGGTGCGCTCAAGGACAGCGACGTGATAGTGACATCCTACGGAATCCTGCGGCGCGACATCGAGCAGCTGTCCCGAATCCCTTTTGCACTGGCGGTTTTCGACGAGGTTCAACATATCAAGAACACCCAGACCCAGGCCTATCAAGCCGCCCTGGCTGTTCGCGCCCCGTGCAAAATCGGTCTGACCGGCACGCCGATCGAAAACAGCCTGTCCGACCTGAAGGCCCTGATGGACCTGACGGTGTCGGGCTATCTCGAATCGGATGCCGTGTTCGAAGAGCGTTACAGCGCCGTGATCGAAGCCGATCCCGAAAGTTCGCGGCGCCCGGAGCTGGAGCGCCTGATCGCGCCGTTTACCCTGCGGCGACTGAAAAAGTCGGTCTTAGCGGAACTGCCGCCCAAAATCGAGGACCAGCGCACCTGCCGGTTGAGTGACGACCAGGTGAAGCTCTACCGTGATACGATTGGTTCCCGCAGACTCGACGCCCTCGCTCCGTTGTATGACCCCCAGGCCGTTATCCCCTACATTCACATCTTCGCACTGCTGACCCTGCTCAAGCAGATCTGCAACCACCCGGCGCTGCTGGAAGAAGACAGCAGCGATTACGACCGCTATGAATCCGGCAAGTGGGAGCTGTTCAAGGAACTGCTGGCCGAAAGCCTCGACAGCGGTCAGAAGGTCGTGGTCTACAGTCAGTTTCTCAAGATGATCGCGATCATCGAAGACCACCTGAAGAAGCAGAACATCGATTGCGCGGTTCTGACCGGCAGCAGCCGCAATCGCGGGGCGTTGATCCGCCGGTTCAACACCGATCCGCAGTGCCGCGTGTTTGTCGGCAGTCTAAAGGCCGGCGGCATTGGCATCGACCTGACGGCCGCTTCGGTGGTGATTCACTACGACCGCTGGTGGAACGCCGCGCGGGAAGATCAAGCCACCGACCGGGTCCACCGCATTGGGCAGAGCCGGGGTGTGCAGGTCTTCAAACTGGTGACCGAGGGCACCCTCGAGGAGAAGATCGCGGCCATCATCGCCCGCAAGAAAAACCTGATGGAACGCGTCTTAAAGGAAGACGACCCGGAACTGCTCAAGACCTTCACCCGCCAGGATTTGGTCGACATGCTGGCACTGCCCGAGGTTTCTCAAAACCTTGATTGAGTGGAGAACAGATATGTCAAAACAGAAACAGTATTCTCCCAAATATCAAATATGGATTGATGTGCGGAAAAGACATAAGCTTTCCCACGTCCATATTCAAATGGCGCGCGAACTTGGGATGAATCCTAAGAGAATCGGTAAATTGGATAACCATAAACAAGAACCTTGGAAGGCACCGTTACCGATTTTCATTGAAAACCTCTACTTTAAGAGGTTTGGTAAGGAGGGACCGGAAAATGTGCGCTCAATTGAACAGATGGTTAAAGAGGAGAAGCAAAAACAGCTTGAACGCAAGCAGAGGAAAAGCATGATAAAGGCAGGAATCAGCTCCACATGAAGGAGAAGCCCACACAATCCAAAAAAATCAAAGTGAGAGATTAATTGTCAATGATGGGCAACCCGCTCTAATTTTTCTCCATCTAACAATTTGAATATTATAAAAAAATTATTGTTACCTTTTTATTCTCGGCGGTAAGATGCTGGCCTATCACTCCTTAAGGAATAGCCCAAAAAAGGACTCTGACATTTGGAGGGATCGGCAATTTGAAACCACAATTTGTGATATCAAGTTGAGGCGGTATTCGTAAGATGCTCCCTGCATTGAGATAATTCTGGGACTGCTTGAGCTCAAAACGAGTCAACATTGAAACAACCCTATTTCAACTCATTTTGAGTGCTCGTACGAATGAGGCGTTTCACTATGGCCAGACAAAATAAAAAACAAAAGCGCAAACAGAAACGCAAAGTCCGCGTCAAGCAGGAACGGAGCCGCCGGCAGGCCCTGCCGGCACTGCTGCGCAAAGATCCTTTGCTGCGTGAGGCGCTCAATTATCGTCACCCCCTGGCGGACGGCTGCATCAACGTCAAAATTTGCGAAGTTATTTTTAAGTGAGACCTTAGTGCTTGACCCCCACCGAAAATCGATATATGTTTATTCAAAACAACATATAAAGCTTATAAGATGGATTGAGTCAACATGCCACGGGTCAGTAATATATCCAAATCTCCTCCAGCCGCCGTCGAGAACGCCCTCGGCCGGTTGGGTCGAAACATCCGTACCGCGCGCTTGAGACGCAAGCTTTCCAGGGAGGTACTTGCCGAACGCATCGGCATTTCACGCTATGTGATGGCCGATATCGAGAACGGCAAACCCACCACCGCTATCGCAGCATACCTTGGTGCCTTGTGGGCGCTCGACCTTCTGAAAGATGCGCTTCTGCTGGCCGATCCGGATCGCGATGAGGAAGGCAAGATTCTGGAGCGGGCCAGAAGCCCGAAGACGGCGCCGAAGCGAAGGGTGATCGACGGTGATTTCTGAGCGTGAGTGCTACGTCTACATCGTTCTGCCCGGTGCTACGGAATTTGTTACCGCCGGCCGCTTCCGGGTATCCCCGACGCCGGATGGCGAACCGGTCGGGCAATTCGTTTACAGGCGGCGGTATCTCGATCGCAGCGATGCCGTCGAACTCGATCCCGTCGAGCTACGACTACGCCGGGGGACATACGAAACCGCCCGGATGGAGGGCTTTTTTGGCGCGATCCGTGATTCCATGCCGGATTATTGGGGACGACGGGTCATCGAACGAAACACCGGTTACACGCAGCTCGAAGAATTCGATTACCTGATGGTCGGCCCGGACGACCGGGCCGGCGCGCTGGGGTTTGGCGATACGGTGGAACCGCCGCCTCCGAAGCGTAGCTTCAATCGTACTCTGCAACTGCAACGCCTACAGGCCGCTGCCGACGCCATCATCAATGAAGATCCAAGTCTTGCAGGGTCGGCCGCCGGGCAGGCCGAGGAGCTCATGCTGCTCGGCACCTCCATGGGCGGTGCCCGGCCCAAAACCGTTGTGCAACACGGCAATGACCTGTGGATCGCCAAGTTCGCCCGCCACGACGACCGCTGGAATCATCCCCGCGTGGAGCACGGCCTGTTGAAATTGGCCCGGGCTAGTGGCCTCAGTGTGGCGGAAAGCGAAATCGTAACCATTGGCAATCAGGACGTACTGCTGGTGCGCCGGTTCGACCGCGACCGGGCAGAGGGCGGTTTCCGGCGGCACCGCATGGTCAGCGCGCTGACGCTGCTGCGCGACGACGAAGATACGGTATCGCGGCGGAACTGGTCTTACATCCTGCTGGCGGATGAGATCAGGCGCGTGAGTGCGGCACCGGGAGCCGACCTGCGCGAACTGTTCGGCAGAATGTGCTTCAACGCGGCGGTATCCAACATGGATGACCACCCACGCAACCATGCCGTGCTCGCTGTCGGGCGGAACTGGCGCCTCAGCCCGGCCTTTGACCTGACACCTTCACCCGTAATATCACGAGAACGACGCGATCTTGCCATGGTTTGCGGCGGCGCCGGCCGCTTTGCCAACCGTAAAAACCTGCTGAGTCAACACGGCCGTTTCCTGCTGTCCGAAGAAGAAGCCGCCGGCATTGTCGATGGAATCGTTTCCACAGTACGCAAGGCATGGCGACCGACAATGCGGCAATCAGGCGTTAGCGAGGCCGACGGCGACGCGATTGCCGGCGCGTTCCTGTACGAGGGGTTTTTCCTGTGATAGACAGATATTTTTCGATTCCGTGTAAAAATGTGATTGTTGTCCCGCAGTCAGGTTAAATTCGCAAAACTACCACGCTGTGGAATTGATTATTTTCTCCAAATCCAATAAAATTCACCTTTACGTTTGCCCCGTGCCATCCTTCCGCCTTCTTCCCGCCGCTCTTTCGGTTTCCAAAGGGGCAACCGATCTGTTTAAACTGTTCAAGCCAAATTCAAAAAACCTTCGATGTGTAAACGGATCTGTCAATGGAATAATATACGTCGAATTTTAGATTTCTTTGATTTACCAGTGAAAATCGATTGAGGACGAATAAAATGGCCAAGAAATTCTTTGCCCATAGCCTGCCCGGTAAGCCCCCAAAAGAATGGCAACTACTTGGTGAACATTTAAAAAATGTTGCGAAAATGACGGATAAATTTGCACAGCCTTTTTGCGGAGGTACTTGGGCGCAGCTGTTGGGTCGCAATCATGATATTGGGAAGGGAACTTTCGCATGGCAGGCATTTTTACGCCATGAAAATGGCATAATAGACGAATTCGTACAATATTATGAAGGCCG
>Ga0316198_10002227_pt1 | contig 11677 bp, 15 predicted proteins | sample OudBieAanoxic_MG_FD_204935 | JGI IMG/M metagenome (GOLD analysis project Ga0316198, IMG submission 204935) | Coastal sediment microbial communities from Oude Bieten Haven, Netherlands - site A anoxic | ecosystem: Environmental > Aquatic > Marine > Coastal > Sediment | place: Netherlands... | reverse complement strand
CGAAGATCCAGTCTGTCACTACCACCGGGTGCTGAGCGAGAGCACCGAGCGCTGCGAAACGGGCCCCGGTCACGTCCCCCTCCACCATGCCCTGGGCAAACCCGCTGAGTACCAGCATCAGCGCGAGGTAGACACCCGTCGCCGGCGCCGTGCGACGAGCGAAGGTTGCGATGAGGATTGCCGGCGCTCCGTAAGCGAGCATGTACACGCCGGAAGAGAGAACGATCTGGACCAGGTCGTCGGACCGCTCCGCCAGAGCGCGAAGGAAGCCGGCATCGTCGAGGGCGGCGAAGCCGAGGTACATGAGGAACTGGGGGACCAGCAGGAATCCGGCGAGGACGATGGCGAGCGCCCCGGTGCGGCCCAGCAGGTAGTCGCGGGGCCGCATTGGGCGCGAGCTATAGACGGCGAGGACCCCTTCGGTTCGATCGGGTACGAGAAGCTCGGGGCCCGCCAAGGCGGCGAAGAGGAGCACAACGTTGCCGATCAATCCGAAGAAGTCGACGTGGCCGCCAAACGGGCTGTCCTCGCCGGCTCCCAGCGGATCGAACGACGACAACAGGAAGGCCAGTCCGACGAACACGATGGCGGGAATCAGCGCAATGCCGACCAGCATCCAGGGGAGGATCTTCTTTCGAGCCTTGCGACGCAGCCCGAGGACGCGTCTGATCCCGTCGCGCACCTCGGCCCGCACCGCAGCCGCGGTCCCGAGTCGGGGACCCTCGTACGGGACGTAGCCCAGGTCGAAGACGACGCCGCGGTCGCTCATGAAGGCGGCTCCAGGTCCTGGGCCAGGAAGATGTCCTCGAGCGAGGTGGATCGAGCTCCGAGCCGTCGCATCCCGATACCGGTGTCGGCGAGCACGTCGCGTACCAACACGAACGTATCGCCTGCCGGGTACTCGACGAACACCGTTTGGTGGTCGGTCTCGACGGTAGCGCCGGCCCGGGTGAGCGCTTCGGCCACCACCACGGGGTCGCCGAGGACTTCAACTTCCACGGTACTGGTGTCGGTCAGCCCGGCAAGCGGTCCGTTGCGCAGCACTCGGCCTCCGTCGAGCATGATCACCCAGTCACACGTCCGCTCGATGTCGGTGAGCACGTGAGAGGAGGTGAGGACGTTGATCCCGAAGCTGCCGAGCCTGCCGACGAGCTCCAACATCTCCTCGCGGCCCTCGGGGTCGAGCCCGGCAGTGGGTTCGTCGAGGAAGACCAGCGACGGGTCGTGAACGATCGCCTGGGCGAGCATGGCGCGCTGTTTCATCCCGGTGGAGAACTCGCCCATGTAGCGGAACCGCTCCTCGTGGAGGCCCACCAGCGTGAGCACGTCTGAGGCCCGCTGGCGAGAGGCTCGGCGTGGCAGACCGGCCAGCTCAGCCGCGTAGACGGTGAAGTCCGCAGCGGTCTGCGAGAGGGGTAGGCAGCTTCCTTCCGGCATGTAGCCGACATTGGAACGCATCGGAATCGGGTCCTTGACCACGTCGACGCTCAACACGTCGACAGATCCGACGGTCGGTTCCAGAATGCCGAGCAGGATCTTGATGAGCGTTGTCTTCCCGGCACCGTTGGCGCCCACCAAGCCGATGCTTCCCGGGGGGACATCGATGGTCACGTCATGGAGCGCGACGATGTCTCCGTACGCGTGGCTCATGCCCTTGGTTGAGATGATCGGCGCGGTCATCGTTGCGGCACCCTAGCGATCTCGGTTGAAGCGAGAACTCGCCATTTCGCGCCAACCGTCGAGGCGATTGCGGACGGCGGGAAACTCGCGGGCAAGAATCGTCATGCCGGCGAAGGTGACGATGACCCCGGGTCCGGGCGTCACCAGCATGACGATGCCGGCGGCAGTGACGGTGCCGCCGAGGGCACCGGTAGCGAGCTTGCGCAGCGCCCCGCTGGGGCGTTGCGACGGATCGGCGCCTTGGTCGTGCGCCGCCCGGTCACCCTCATCGTGGGGCAAAGCCATCAGCGGAGTCTACGGCCCTGTTGCATGTAGCCATCCGGCACCGACGTTGGTCAGACCGGGGAGTCGGTTGCCGGCGGGGAAGCGGAGGCGAGTGCTGCAGCCTGGACGCGTCGTTTCTCGGAGCGGTCGGTCAGGATCACACCGGCCAGGATCAGCGTGCCGCCGACCACGATGCCGAGCTGGATCCTCTCGTCGAGGAGCACCACGCCGGTTCCCAGAGCGACGAGCGGGACGACGTAGCCGACCAGCGAGGCCTTCGTGGCGGTGACCTTGCTCAGGAGCCAGTAGTACAGGACGAAGGGGATGAGGCTTCCGATGACGGTGAGGTAGACGACGAGAGCCCATCCCCAGGCCGACATCTCGGTAGGAATGCCCTCGAAGACCACCATGACGATCACCAGCAAGACGGCGCCGATGGTGAACTGCATCCACGTCAGCTCCATCGGCTCGTAGGTATCCGCCCGGCCCTTGGCAAAGATGCTCGAACCGGAGATCGACAGAATGGCGCCGAGGGACAGGACGGCAGCCAGCAGAGGGCGGCCGCCTTCGGCCAGCCCGCTGTCGCCCGACAGGAGGAGGAATCCGACACCGGCGAAGGCAATGACCAATCCGAGGGTCTTGGCCGCAGTGAGTGGCTCGTCGGGCAAGACGAAGTTGGCGATCACCGCGGTCGCCAGCGGGATCAGAGCCACCAACATGCCGACAAAGCCGGCTGAGGCGTACTGGTACGCCAGCGTGAACAGAACGAACGGCAAGGACAGCTGGAAGGCGGCCATCACGGTTCCAGTCAGCCACCGCTGCGGGTCGCGAGTAATCGGCTTGGAGCGGATCATCAGCACGGCGAGCAGCAGCGCCGCCGCAATGACGGAGCGGATGGCCACCATTGCGACCGGGGGAACCCCCGCATCGAGGGCGGCTCGGGTGGCTACGCCGGTGGTTCCCCACCCTGCGGCGGCTGCCAGCAGGGCCGCCCATATCCGAATCTGCATCGCCGCAGCTTATTCACATCTGCGATTGCGTCACTGCTGGTCTGCGGTGGCAGCGTCCGTCCGTGGTTCCGTTCCGCCCTGGTCGAGCCGGAACGGCGGATACTGGTCTGTCATCAGGGCGGCATAGGCGGTGACTCGCATCACCCAGCGGTTCAGCCCGATGACCAGGTCGAACAAGCCTCGGGGGTAGCGCCGGGTGAACAGCAGGGCGACCGCTGCAATGAACACGAGGATGCCCAGCAGGCCGCCACCGTAGCTCCATCCCCTCGTGCCCCACCAGCCGGCTCCAACCAGCACGGCCAACACGATGTAATGGGGGATGGCCAGCAGCCACCACTTCACGAGGACCAGGCCGCGGGACAGGCTTGCCGGATAGGCAACATCGAGATGGGCCGGGTAGTCGGGGTCTTCGTCGAGTGAGAACGGTGGGTAGCGATCGGTGCCGAGACCTCCGGTAGCCGCGTAGTACGTCACGCGCCACGACCAGCGCATGACGCCGACGTTGAAGTCGAACATCCCCTTGGGGTAGCGACCCGTGAACAAGATGGCGAAGAAGGCGATGAACGTCACGACGGCGAACCCGATCCACAGGAACACCAGGAGGAAGAAATGGGGGATGGCAAGGAACCACTTCACCAACCACAACCACTGCGACAGCGGCTCATCGAGTGATGCCTCCAGCGTCACCGGCTCGGGTGCGAGTGGCGCCGTGTCGTCTCGAGGTTCCGGCACCTCGTCCCCGCGGCCGACAACCGCAAACAGGACGATGACGACCACGGCGGTGATCAGGAAGACGAGGCCGACTACCAGCAAGCCGATGCCGACCGGGAGCACGGCCGGTGACTTCGCTCCAACGGTTACGTCGGCGATGACACCCGGCGACCCGTCGGAATTCATCAGGACGGCCGTCCACGTGCCTTCGGCAACGTCCCAGGTCAGCTCCTGCGTGCCCGGGCCGGAGGCCGACACAACCCAGAACGTCTGGTCGGTGGGCGGAGCCACGGAACCACTTCCCGGGACGGTGCGATACCGCACGTCGCCGCCGGGGCGAACGTCACGAATCTCGTCGCGTGCCGCGTCGCCGAGGTAGGCATCGACGTCGGAAGTGGCGCCGATTCCGATAAAGGTATCGGCTGCGTCGGCGGCTCCGACGGCCTTGATCTGTACGGACACATCGAGGAAGTCCATCACCCAGTCCGGTGGACCGGGATCAGCTTGAAGATCCGCTTCCTCGGTGGTGATGGCCACGGTTGCCGTGCTGAGGCGCTCCAAGTCGGCGTCGAAGTAGCCGTCGTCTGCGGTGACGATGGCGTAGCCGACGGTGAGGAACGTGCCCCCTGCCATCAGGGCCAGTCCCAGCAGACCGAGCAGGGCTCCGATCACAATGCCGACGACGCGTCCCGCGCTCATGCTGATCTCTCCTCGTTGGTCCGGCCAGCAGTATGGCGCCGCCGAGACGGCTCGAACCAGGGTCCAAAGCCACTGTCCCCGCGAAGAAGTCGACAATTCACGTCGCGTTCACCAAGACGGCAGGCATGGTTCAAGCGTGGTCGATACGTTGGTTGCTGTGGCCGCAGGTCATGCGCAGGGGAAATGCATGATCCACGGTTCTCTCCAGCGGGGAGGGGGCGGGTCTTTGGCCCGCCCCCTCCTTCCGTCTTGCACCGCTTGGGGGGCGTCAGCGAGTTGGCTTGCGGCGCCGGCTCCAGCCCCGATAGACGTAGCGCCACATCTTCTCCGCCGGCGCGGTCTCCTCGGCCTCGGCACCACCCGTTGACGGTGCGGTTTCCACGGGTGAATCACGCTCCGAAGCGGCGCGCAACTCGCGCAGGCGCTCCCTGAGGAACTTCGCCTCCGTCTCCGCCTTGGCGGCACGTTCCTTGGCTTCGGCGAGTTGCTGGCCGGCTTCGTGGAGGTTGCCGAGCTGCATCAGCATCTTGTCCCAGGCAGCGATCGGCACGAGCACGGTGCCCTCGGGCGCAACGGCGTCTATCGACGCCGCCGCGTCCATCGACGCCGCAGGGTCGGCCGTTTCCCCGGGTTCAGGCCCCGGGGCGGGCTCGGGCTCTGCCGCACGTTGAGGCACGCGCCGGGTCTCGGCTGGTCGTGGATCGGATCCGGCGGACGCGTCCGTTTCGTGCAGGTCACGCCGGTCGAGAGGGACCGGGGTGAGGGGACGGCCCAGGGTGTGGGCTCGGGCGATGACGGCTTCGAGCGAGATCATCCGGCGAGTCCCAAACTCAGTCTGTTCCATTGAGCTCGGCACGCTCTTGCGTCGCGCCCACTTGCGCAGCGTCTCTACCGGGATCCCGGTCTCGTAGTGGGCGTCGCGCAGGGTGACCCATTGCTCCGCGGTCGGAGCCACGTCGCGGCTCGGACTCTCGGGTTCGCTGCGAACTGGGGAGGTGCGGAGGGCTTCGGTTTCCCAGAGAAAGGCAGCATCGTTGTCGTCCATGGCGAGCATTGTACGAACCCCGTGCGACGAGCGTCTCCTCGGACGAAGAGCCCATGCTCCTCGGACGAAGAGCCCATGCTCCTAGGATGGCGCCTGAGGAGACCGCTTCACCGCATGACAACACCGAGCAACCCCGGTGCGACGCCGCTGCCCAGCGAATCAGACGTGCGCGAGCTCGTTGCCGCCATCGTCGACGGCGTCATCGGGCAGGAGCCGTATCGACCGGAAGCCGGCGGGTCGGGCCCCGAGCCGGCACCGGCCGGCTCGCCAACCTCCGGCGAACCGGGGCCTGCCGGGACCAAGATTGCCGTCGGGGCCGACCACGGCGGCTACCCGCTCAAGGAACGGCTGCTGTTTCGGCTGCGAGAAGCCGGCTACGAGGTGGTCGACTGCGGAACAGATTCGCCCGAGTCGGTGGACTACCCGGTGTTCGCCGCCGCCGTTGCCCGCAGGGTGGCCGATGGCAGTTGCAGCTGGGGGATCGTTGTCGATGGTGCCGGGATCGGCTCGGCCATGGTGGCCAACAAGGTCCCCGGTGTCCGCGCCGCGCTCTGTTATGACCTATCGACGGCCCGCAACAGCCGGGAGCACAATCACGCCAACGTGCTGACCTTGGGTGCCGGGCTCATCGGAGATGGTCTAGCGTGGCAGATCGTGCAGGAATGGCTCGCCGTGCCGTGGGGCGGCGACCGGCATGCCCGCAGGGTGGCGATGATCACGGATGTCGAGCAGGAGTACTCGAAACGGTGACGAGGAACCAACCATGAACCGCGAAGAGCTCATCGAGGCCGTGACCCGCGAGGTTCTGGGTGCCCTGGCGGCGGGTTACGACATCTGCGACACGCCGGAGAAGGTGCGCCATGTCGTCGCCAACGGCGCCGACCGGGTCAGCTTCCACGGCGAGGCTGCCGATGTTCCACTCGATCTCGCCAAGTACATCGACCACACTGCCCTCAAGCCTGATGTCACGGCGGCGGACATCGACCAACTCTGCAACGAGGCCGAGGAGTTCAACTTCGCCTCGGTGTGCATCAACCCGACGTGGGTGAAGCGAGCGTCCCGAGCCCTACGCGGCTCGGGGGTGCCGGTTTGCACCGTCATTGGGTTTCCTCTGGGGGCCACCACTCCCGAGATCAAGGCGATGGAAGCCCGCAGGGCGTTGCGTGACGGTGCCCGCGAACTCGACATGGTCATCAACGTTGGGGCGCTCAAGTCCGGTGATTACGACCTCGTCAAGACCGACATCGAAAAGGTGGTCGACGCCGCCCATGAGACGGGGGCGATCTGCAAGGTCATCCTCGAGACCGGGTTACTCACCGACGAGGAGAAGGTCATTGCGTCGGCGCTCGCCAAGTCGGCCAAGGCCGACTTCGTCAAGACCTCGACGGGTTTCAGCGGCGGTGGGGCGACGGTCTACGACGTGGCGTTGATGAGAGAGACGGTTGGTCCCGACATGGGGGTCAAGGCGTCCGGCGGAGTACGAACCGCCGAGGACGCAGAAGACATGATTGCGGCGGGAGCAACCCGGATTGGGGCCTCGGCCGGAGTACAGATTGTGGGCGGCACAGAAGGAGACTCGAGTGACGAGCGGTATTGATCTACGGTCCTTTGCCTTTCTGGACAGTCTGCAACCGCAGTACGCAGCCTTTCTCGGCACTATTGCGCAAGGCTTCCTCCCTCTGGCCAACGACGCGTCGCTGTGGGTTGAAGTCGCTCCCGGCATCGAGATCAACCGACTCACCGACGTGGCGTTGAAGGCCACGAACATCAAGCCGGGGCTGCAGATCATCGAGCGCTACTACGGAGTGCTCGAGGTCCATTCCCCCGATCAAGCCGAGACCAGGGCGGCCGGCGCTGCCATTCTCGACGCCATCGAGCACGTCGAAGGTGATCGCCTCAAACCCCGCATCCTGTCATCTCAGATCATCCGCCGACTCGACGATCATCACGCCCAGCTGATCAACCGCACCCGCCACGGCCAGATGATCATCCCGGGTCAAACCCTTTACGTCCTCGAGTGCGAGCCTGCCGCGTACGCATCGCTGGCCGCCAACGAGGCCGAGAAGGCCGCGGAGATCAATGTTCTCGAGGTACGCAGCTTCGGCTCGATGGGCCGTGTATACCTCGGAGGTGAGGAGCGCGACATCGACGTCGGCTGGAGAGCCGCCGTCGCCGCCCTCGAGGGAATCGATGGGCGCGAGGCCTCGTAGGCAATGAGTTCAATCAACAACCGAACCAGATCCGACGGAAAGGAGGAGCTTCATGGCTGAAGCTCTTGGAATGATCGAGGCGAGGAGCTTTCCCGCAATGGTGGAAGCAGCCGACGCAATGGTGAAGGCGGCCAAAGTTGAGCTGGTCAGCATGGAAAAGACCGGCGGCGGGTACGTCACGGCCGTTGTGCGCGGCGACGTTGCCGCGGTCAAGGCCGCCGTTGATGCCGGTGTGCGCGGAGCCGAGAAGGTCGGCGAAGTGATCGCCACCCACGTCATCGCCCGCCCGCACGTCAACATCGACCTGGTGCTCCCGCTGGGGCGCCAAGCAGAGGCGGAGGAAGAAGTCGGCTAAGGGCCATCCGGAAGGAGCGGCAAGATGCAGCTAGGGCGTGTAGCCGGGACATTGGTGGCCAGCCGAAAGGAGCCGCTGCTGTCCGGGATGACCTTCCTCGTGGTGCGGCAACTCGACGTGGACGGCCGGGAAAGCGGGTCCTACGTCGTTGCCGTCGACGCGGTTGGCGCCGGCGAGGGCGAGGTGGTGATGTACGCCTCGGGGAGCTCGGCTCGTCAGACCCAGCTCACGAAGGATCGACCTTGCGACGCCGTCATCATGGCCATCGTGGACATGTGGGACGTCGATGGTGTGACCAAGTACCACAAGGGCGAGGAAGCCGCGGCGGGTCGATGAGATGCTGAGCGATCGCGAGATCCACGGGATCATCGACCGAGTCAAGGGTCGGGTAGCTGCCGCCGAGTTCGCCGAGCGGCAAGCCCCGGCCTTGCAGGCCTCCGATGATCTCGCCGTGTCCGCAGTGGAACTCGGCGACGGCATCCACCCGACCATCGATGCAGCCGTTGGTGCGGCTCGCCGTGCCTTTCTGGCGTACCGCGAAATGGGTCTCGAGGCCCGCAAAACCATCGTCGAGGCAATGCGGGCTGCGATGCTGCGTGAGGGTGAGCGACTCGCCTACATGGCTTGGGAGGAGACCGGGATCGGTCGGGCCGAGGACAAGGTGATCAAGAACCGGCTCGTGACGGTCAAGACACCCGGCCCCGAAGATCTCGAGCCGGTGGTGGTGACCGGCGACGACGGGATGATGGTTACCGAGTTTGCCCCGTATGGGGTCATCGCCTCGATCACGCCGACGACGAATCCCACGTCGACGATCATCAACAATGCGATCGCCATGGTTTCGGCCGGCAACGCTGTCACCTTCAACGTCCACCCCAGCGCCAAGCGGGTCTCGGTCGAAAACGTCCAGTTGCTCAATCGGGCGATCGCTGGGGCAGGCGGTCCGCCCGATCTGGTGACCGCCATCCCCAACCCGACCCTGGATTCGGCCAAGGAGTTGATGGGCCACCCCGATGCCCGCGTTCTGCTCGTGACCGGCGGCCCCGGTGTCGTGCGCGAGGCGCTGCGGACATCGAAGAAGGCGATAACGGCGGGCCCGGGGAATCCGCCGGCCGTTGTCGATCAAACCGCCGACATCGAGGTCGCAGGGCGCGACATCGTGCGCGGCGCCTCTTTCGACAACAACGTCATCTGCACCGACGAGAAGACCACGATCGTGGTCGACACGGTGGCCGACCGTCTCGTGCTCGCCATGGTGGCCAACGGGGCCTACCGGCTCAAGGAGCATGAGCTCAAGCGCCTCGAGCGGGTGATCTTCAAGGAGCTCGGGCCGCCGAACAAACCTGGGATGATCAACCCCGAGTGGGTCGGCAAGGACGCAGGGCGCATTCTCGCCGAGATTGGTGTCACGCTCGACAACGATGTGCGACTCCTCGTGGCTGAGGTGCCCCGCGAGCACAGCTTGGTGTGGACCGAACAGATGATGCCGGTGATGCCCGTGGTGCGGGTCAAGAACGTCGACGACGCCATCGACCTTGCGGTCCGGTCCGAGCACGGGTTCCGTCACACCGCCTCGATCCATTCGACCAACGTGGCCACCATCACCAGGATGGCCCGAGCAATGAACTGCAGCATCTTCGTGGCCAACGGCTCGAACTTCTCGGGCCTCGGCCACGGTGGTGAGGGGTTTGCGTCCTTCTCGATCGCCAGCCCGACCGGTGAAGGATTGAGCCGGCCGCGCACCTTCTCCCGGATACGACGGGTGAACGTGGTGGGGGCGTTGCGCATTGTCTGACCGGACGACCGGCGGGGTCGATCCCGCCATTGCGCTCATCGAGTTCGATTCGATTGCGGTCGGGATCGTCTCTGCGGACGCCATGGTCAAGTCGTCGCCGGTCGGTTCGATCTACGCCGGTAGTGTTCATCCCGGCAAGTATCTGGTCCTGGTCAGCGGTGACACGGCCAGCGTCGAGGAGGCGCTCGGGACGGGTCTCGACGTCGGCAGGCAACGAATTCTCGACCACGTGTTTCTTCCGGATGTTCATCCCGCGGTCACGGTGGCAGTTGCCGGCGGAGACAACGCGGCTCCGGTCGACGGTGACGCGCTCGGCATTGTCGAGACGGCCACGGTGGCCACGGTGATTGAGGCCGCCGATGCCGGGGTCAAGGCAGCGCAGGTCAACCTCGTTGCGGTCCGGCTCGCCGACGGCCTCGGAGGCAAGGGCTACGCGCTCTTCTGTGGCGTGGTGGCCGAGGTCGAAGCCGCCGTGGAGACCGCCGCGGATCGTGCCCTGCCGACCGGCATGTTGCTGCACCATCGAGTCATTCCGCAGCTCCACGGCGAAATGGCCGACAACCTGCGGCGGGACCTTCACTTCATGACCAGAGTGGGGGCACGATCCACCGAGCGGAGGAGCTGACCGTGCAGCTGGCTCGGGTCATCGGCAAGGTCGTTGCCACCGAAAAGGTGGTCGGGCTCGAAGGTGTTCACTTCCTGATCGTCCAGCCGCTCGACAAACACCAAAATCCAAGGGGTGAGCCGCTTGTCGCGGCCGACGCCGTCTCGATGGCGGGTCCGGGCGAGCTCGTCTATTTCGTTTCCTCGCGCGAGGCAGCTGAGGCACTCGAGCAGCGCTTTGTGCCCGTCGATCACGCCATCTGCGGGATCGTCGACCAAGTCCACCTGGGGCTGGACCCATGAAGGTAGGTCGCGTCGTCGGAACCGTGGTGTCCACGATCAACATTCCGCTCTTCGACCAGCAACGGATGCTGCTGTGCGATCTGCTCGATGTCGACGGCAACGCCGCCGGCTACACGATCGCCATTGATGTCGTGGATGCCGGTGAGGGCGACACGGTTCTCATCCTCGATGAGGGAACCTCTGCCCGCCAGATCATGGGCCGTGAGTGGGGCGCGATCCGAGCTGTAGTCGTCGGCATCGTCGATCAGCTTGCCATCGACGGTGAGCTTCGAGACGTCACATGAGGCGTCGCCATGGCGGAGGAAGCGGTCCGTGGACGGTGCTTTGCCTGGCCACCGCGATGCTCCTCGGATCATGTTCGTCGGCGGAGCCCCCGCCGCCCCAAGAAGTCGAGACCTGCGAGGGATTGGTAGAAGTGGGGGTCGGCTATGTCGATCGAATGATGGTGGCATTGGAGGGCCAGCCGATCGATGTCGTCACCGGCGAGGTCGAACAGCCACCCGAGATCGCCGAAATCCAGCAACTCGGCCGCGACCTCGATCTCAGGGCGGCACGCTTGGGTTGTGACGCCGCCGAGCTGAATGCAGCCATCAACGTCGAGATCGCCGACTATGAGTCCGACGACCCGATTGTTGCCATCTTCCTCGACATCGTTCGCGACGGCGTGGTGGGCGAGTTGCCCCCTGCGCCGGCGCCGACGACTACGAGCGGGTAGGGAGCTGCGAAGCTGCCGCGGCGTCGAGCAACCACACGGTGTCCCGACCACCGCGTCCGACGCGCTCAGCCGGATAGTCGCCCCGGCCGCTGAGGACCGCGGCCACGACCTCTGCCTTGGCTTCGCCGGTGACCAAGAACGCAGTGCGCCGCGCCGACCACAGCAACGGGAGCGTGGCCGTCAGGCGCCAGTCGTCCTTAGCCGCAACCCAGTTCGCCACGTAGCTTCGGTCGGTGACGCCGAGTGCGTAGGTCCCCGGGAAGAGTGAGGCGGTGTGGCCGTCGTCG
>Ga0316198_10002226_pt1 | contig 11680 bp, 14 predicted proteins | sample OudBieAanoxic_MG_FD_204935 | JGI IMG/M metagenome (GOLD analysis project Ga0316198, IMG submission 204935) | Coastal sediment microbial communities from Oude Bieten Haven, Netherlands - site A anoxic | ecosystem: Environmental > Aquatic > Marine > Coastal > Sediment | place: Netherlands... | reverse complement strand
GAACGAATGGCGCTCGATCTCAGCCGCGTCTCGCGCCTCGAATCGCTCCAGCGTGGCCGCATTGAACGAGTCGGCGACAACCTGGTGGTTCAATACCGCGGTGAGATCCTGCCGATCATCGATCTTCAGCGAGCGCTTCCGGAACGCCGGACCGACCGGCGCAACAAGTCCTCCGAGGGCGCCGACGAAGCTTCAGTGGTGATCTGCACCATCGAAGGTCGTTCATGTGGACTCCTCGTCCATCGAATCCTCGACATTGTCGATGCCGATCTTTCAGAAACAACCGCGGGAAGCCGCGACGGCATCGAGGCATGCTCGGTCATCGACGACAGGATCAATGAGATCATCGATCTCGCCGGAGTGATCCGGCTGGCAGATCCGAATTTCTTTACACGAAATGAATCGGCCGAGGGCGGGAAATGACCGATCAGAAACAGTACTGCACGCTGAGGGTGGCTGATCTCCTGCTCGGCATCGAGGTCGGGGAAATCCAGGAGATCATCAGAGACACGTCTTTCACACCGGTTCCCATGGCTCATTCGGACATCAGGGGCCTCATCAATCTCCGCGGTCAGATCGTCACCGCCATCGACCTGAGGCGACGCGCCGGACTCGACCCCCAGGTCAACGGCGCAGATTTTATGACCATGGTTCTCGGCACCGCCGAGGAACCCCTCGCTCTCGTTGTCGATAGTGTCGGCGATGTCATCGAAGTCGTCGCCGAGGCCTTCGAGGCTCCTCCCGACACCCTCCGAGGCGAGGCTCGGAGGATGATCGAGGGCGCCTACAAGCTCGAACGAGAGCTCCTACTCGTGCTCAACCTTCAGGTTGTACTGGATCTTCATGACACTGCTGCGGAAACTGTCGAATGAAACGATCTTGAATCCGCCCTGAGGAACTTCAACTTCCATCCCACCGAGGAGAGGTGAATGTCATGAGAGCCCTGGTAATCGACGATTCGCGCGCCATGAGGACCATCCTGCGTGGAATTCTGGTGAGCCTCGAGTTCGAGGTCGTCGAGGCAGCCGATGGCCGTCAAGCGGTCGATATCCTCTCCGTGGACCATAATTTCGACCTCGCTCTGGTCGACTGGAATCTCCCCGAGATGAGCGGCCTCGAGATCGTGACCGAAGTACGAAGAGACCCTCAACTAGCATCGCTGCCCCTGCTGATGGTCACCACCGAGACCGAGTCCGAACGGGTGACCCAGGCTCTCCATGCGGGCGCCAACGAGTACATCATGAAGCCATTTGACCGCGACATGCTGTTGGCCAAGCTGGTGATGCTGGGCATCCCCATTGAAACAGCGAAAGCCTGAAGAGGGTCCATTGCCTCCCATACGAATCCTTGTTGTGGACGACTCCGTTGTCGCCCGCAGAGTCATTTCTGACATCCTGAGTGAAGAGGACGGCCTCGAAGTCGTCGGCACGGCGCCCAACGGCCGGATTGCGCTGACGAAAATCGAACGCCTGCAACCCGATCTCGTCACCCTCGATATCGACATGCCGGAGCTCGACGGTATGGAAACCCTTGGTCTGATCCGATCCGATTTTCCCGGGATCGACACGATCATGGTCAGCAATCTGACCCAGCGGGGCGCCAGAGTCACCGTCGATGCGCTTTTCATGGGAGCGGCCGACTATGTCACCAAGGCGACCCGGACAAGCTCACCAGAGGCCGCACGGAACCACCTGAGAGAACAGCTCATACCCAAGATCCGCGCCCTCTATCTCGGTCGTCAAGGCGGTGACAAACCAAGCAAGACCCCGGTCACAACCGCTGCCTCCGGCACTGCCAGCCGGCCGACAAAGGTCGGGATCGTCGCCGTCGGAGCATCCACCGGAGGTCCGAACGCCTTGGCGAAAATTCTGAAGATTATCCCTAAAGGCTTTCTGGCGCCGGTCGTCATCGTCCAGCATATGCCGAAGAACTTCACCGCGTTTCTCGCGGACCGGCTGGACAGTCACTGCGCACTCACCGTCAGGGAAGCCGAGCAAGGCTCAGTACTCACGCCCGGAAGCGCATGGATAGCCCCGGGAGACTTTCACATCAAGGTGCGCAGGATCGGAGGCCAGATCCACCTCGTCACCGATGACGGCCCGCTGGTGAATTCCTGCCGTCCCTCGGTCGATGTCCTCTTCCATTCGGTAGCCAGGTGCTTCAACTCATCCACCCTGGCTGTGGTCCTCACCGGGATGGGTCAGGACGGTCTCGAGGGGTGTCGTTCCATCGCCTCGGTGGGCGGGCGGATCGTCGTTCAGGATCAAAGCACGAGCGTGGTCTGGGGCATGCCCGGCCATGTGGCCAACCAGGGTCTCGCCGAAGCCGTTCTCCCTTGCTGCGATATCGGCGCCGAGATTGTCCGGAGAGTTGGTTTCCGCAAGTGATGCGAGTCGACCCGAGGATCCAGCTTCCGGAGCCCGTCAACGGGGCCGATTTCGACTACATCAGAGGACTGGTCAAAGACCACACCGCCATCGCCCTCGACAACACCAAGGTCTATCTGGTCAATGCCCGCCTCCTCCCGGTCGCCCGCGATGCCGGGTTTCAGTCGGTCGCGGCACTGATCAAGCATCTCCGGCCGCGGCCCTTCAACGATCTCCACATCAGAACGGTGGAGGCCATCATCACCACCGAGACGTCGTTCTTTCGTGACTTCTTTCCCTTCGAGGCCCTGCGCAAGGATGTCATCCCCAGGATCATGGCCGAACGGCGGGGTGGAAATCGAAGCCTGACCATCTGGTCGGCCGGATGCTCGAGCGGCCAGGAACCATACAGCATGGCAATGATGCTTCGGGAAGCCTTCCCGGAACTCACGACATGGAACACCCGCATTCTCGCTAGCGATGTCTCCAAGGGCATGCTCGAGAAATCGAAGGCCGGTGTCTACTCTCAGACCGAAGTCAATCGTGGCCTCCCGGCCCCGATGCTGGTGAAGTACTTCCGCCAGAACGGAACAACATGGAAGCTCAATGACGAGATCCGGAACATGGTCAGGTTCTCTCACCACAATCTCGCGCGCGACCTGCCCCCCCTGCCGCCGGTGGACATTCTCTCCATGCGCAACGTGCTGATCTACTTCGACGTCGACACCAAGAGACGGGTGCTCGGCAGAGTTCGCAAATATCTCCTCCCCGGTGGTCTCTTGATTCTCGGCACCGCCGAGACCACCCTCAATCTGGATGAGCGGTTCGAAAGGGTACGGCTCGGCCGGGCGGTCTTCTACCGCGCCATGAAATCGGAGGAACGATGAGTCCTGACGAATCCCAAATCCGCTCCATCATTCGCAGCGTCTGGTCAACCCAACTTGGCCTCGAAGTCCGCGACGTCGATGGACAGGTCACGCCCTCATCATCACCAATCATGACCGCCGCCATCCACATCAGCGGGGACTTTCACGGCGGTATCAGACTCGAATGCAGCCGGGCCCTCGTTCGACGCGCCGCCTCCATCATGTTCGATCTCTCGGTCGAACAGCTGGGCGAGGACGACGACCGTGACGTCATCGGCGAGCTCGCCAACATCGTCGCCGGCAACATCAAGGCGCTCATCCCCGGCAGCAACTCGATCTCGTTGCCGACCATCGTTGAGGGTTCAGACTACGTGGTATCCGGCCTCGACGTCAGATCCAGCACAGACTTCAACTTCAACCTCGACGGTGAGTCGATGACCTTGACGCTGATCGAGCACGGAAGCTGAGGCCGGAAGCAGGCAGTAGGCCACAGAACGAAAATTCGATCATGGAGGATTCGGCATCTCGCGTCGAGTTCCGCGATCAGTCTTCCTGGCCGACTCCTCTATCCTTGGGATTCTGGGGAATGACAGGTTTGGGCGCCCCTTCCCAGCAAAAGGTGCTGAAGATCTCACCGATGGGGTGAAATAAAAACCGACGATCATCGCTCTGGCGGTAGTCCCACTTCGTCCCTTCGAGCTTCTCAGCCAGGCTGTCGTCCTTCCACTTGTCACTCACAAGGTCGCTCCAGGTCTGTAGGAGGCAAGGATCTCGGTCACCAATTCGTGATCGGGGGTTCCGGGAACCGCGATCGTCAATTTTGCCAGCCGCTGCTCGGTGGCCACGATCAAAACGCACGACTCATGCTGGTCACCGGCGCAACTGAACTCCCGCGCTGCGAGAGTTCGCCCCGCAAGGTACGTCAGGACCACGGAGTGGAAGCCCGACAGGATCGGGCACGCTCCCCCAGAAACCGCAACAAAACGTCCTGGGAATGGGCTGTCCAGATGGTTGATGACAATGATCCCCGCATCGCGCCTGCTCAGATCGGCTTCGAATCTCCCCAGGCCGAGGACGCCCAAGGACGATGACAGTAATTCCAGCGCCATCTGAGTTTCAACCTCGCGAAGGGTCTTCCCATACTCCCGTTGGACGTGCTGGTCGAGTCTGAAAGCGTGTCGAATGCCCCATTTTCGACCGAGTTCCTGAAGCAACTCGTGATGGCGAAAACCCAGGTGCTTGGTCAAGACGCCCTCGAACGCGTCGAGAAAGTCCTCGTTGGCCAGCACAACTCTGCCGCCCCCGGCATCGCGGAGCGCTCCGGTGAGGGGTTCCCGCTCGAGCACCGGCGCGAGGCTCTCGCTGAGATCCCGAAGCCGCGCCAGGGTCACGATGAAACCGCCGCCAAGGACACGGCGAACGAGGTTGATCCGCCACATGCCGCCGTGATGGCCCGATGACACCTCAAATTCTGTGCTCACCGAGCTTCGGTGCTCGACGGGCATCCGAGCCAGCGATCTCAACACCACATCGGCAACCGCCGACGCCTCCTCGGGAAGCAGGCCGAGCAAGAAACGTCCGGTGACGGTTTCCGAATCGAGGTGGTTGACCCGAAGCCCGTAGGGCGCGTAGGCCTCGACCCGCAGATCACTATCGAGCAGTAAACAGCCCTCCGGGAGGCTGCCGCGCACGACCGGCTTTCTCGTTCGGCTCTCGGTCCGGGATTCGTCGTCTGATTGCTCGTTCCTGGATTCCCGAAAACCGACGAACCCCAACTGCTCCATCTGCCGCTGCCACGGCTTCAACAAATCGGCGAGGCGTTTCTTCGTAAATCGCCAGGCAAGAGCCTCTTCCATTCGCCGGAAGAACCTGAGAATCCAGGTGCTGACGAATCCGGCAAAATCCTCCGGCGCCCCGAGAAGGTCCCATCCCGGTTCGAGGCTGATCTCGCCCGCCGAACCCAGACGAATTCCTCTGAGAGTTTCGGATTCCTCGATGAGATCGTCCCGGATGGCCTCGAGTCGTTCAAGCACCAGTTTCACCTCCATGTGATTGGAGGCGTATGACGCGACGGTGTTGAGCATGGTCAGGGCGGTGTCAAGGGTCTGGGCTCGGACGAGAGTCTGCGTGTCTTCTTTCGTGGCCGCCCGCCGCTCGTCGAGGCGGCGCATGGCTTCCAAAAGCAGCTCCGACGGCGACATGGAGAACCTCGGCTCAACATCCACCGTTCCGAACTCCGCCTCGAAGGTCCCGGTTTCCCACGTTGCGAGCTCGTAAACCGCCTCTTTTCCCTCGATCCCACCCTGGATCTGGGCGGCGATCACCCGGCCGTCCCGCAGCCAGACGCGGCCCTTCTCGGTGTCCTGCTGGAAGGAAACGGAACCGCTGCGGCGGCCAACCTCCGCGGTCTGGAGAAGATCGGCCACCGAGAGCTGGGACATGGTGCCGAAGAGCGCCTGATCATGCCGATGCTTGTCGATGGCCAACTTGGTGGTCAGGGTGACTTCTTCATCGTCATAGGGTGGGGTAACCACCCCGAGCAACCCGAGACGCAAGGCCCGGCGACGTTCCTCCGCGCCAGCACTGGCGATGACGACCAACGGAATCTGTTCCATCAACGGATTCGATTCGAGCAGTCGAATCAGGATCGAGTCACCACTCTCCATATCGCGCAACGGCGTCAGAATCGCGTCCGGGAGATCGAACTGGCGTTCGCGGATCACATACTCGGCATCTTCGAGGGTGGTCATGCTGGACACCTCGAAGTTGGACTGGCGAAGAGCCTCGCTCACCCGCTGAGCGATCTCCAGATCGGAGTGCACAACGTAAGCGAGATCGAGCTTCACGGACCGGCCCCCGTCAACGTCACACCGGTCAGCAAGGTGACCGGGGCAGCAGCACGGGACGAAAACGTCATTTCACAACCGTTTCGGACGTAAAGACCCAGATCTCGAACTCAACATCAGCCGAGACGACTCCCCCGCGAACCGCAGGCGCAGCTGTGGTCACCAACTCGCCGCTCCCCGACCACGATGGCGGCTCCGGCCTCAGGAGCTGACCGAGTTGCTCGATCCGTGTGCACGCGTTGCCACCGATGAGGTTGACGACCTCACACACCGCATCCGGTTCGGCCTCGGCGCCCGGCTCAACTGAGAATCCGAGCATGCCATGCGCGACCTCAGCGACGAGCGCAGGCGGAAGATCCACCACGATGGTGAAATCCCCATCGCCGACGATACGCTGAGAGAAACGCTGACGGTTGGCGGCCAGGGTGTCGGCCTCGACGGACACCGATTTCAGCTTGACCGGACGACCGGTGACCCGAGCGAAATGAAAAACCGTAAGCTCGACACACGCGCTCACCGCTTCCGAATCGGGCAGATGGCGCAGGGCTTCGCGAATCTCCTGATCCGCCGCGCTTTCCAAGGAACGATAATTCGCGAGATTGACTGCGATCTCCTCCTCGCTGAGGTGACCGCCCTCCACCAAAGCAGCTCCGATCCGAAGCCAACTCGACCGCTGCTGGTTCTGCAGGCGATGGATCTGCTCGGAGCTGAGCCCGCTGCTCTGCTCGAGGATGATCTCGATGGGAGCATTCGACATGCGGTAGAAGACCATGATCGAATTCGCCTGGCTCCGGTCGATGAGTCCCTGCTGGACGGCAAGTTCGGGCAAGCTCAGATTCGAATGCCGCTGACGTTCGAGCGCGTCGAGAAGCGCTTCGCGATTGATCGCCGCCTTGGCGAGAAGGTATTGGCCGAAGAACATTGTCGCCATCTCTACAACCTCACGCAGACACGTCGACGCCGCGCAAGAACTCGAGGAAGTCGTCCCGGGTGAACGGTTTCTGCAAAAAGCTCCTGGCGCCGGTGGTCAGGCATTCATGGATGGCGTCCTCGGTACCGAGCGAGGAGATCATCACGATGCAGGCCTCCGGATCAATGGCGAGAATCTGCGCGAGGGTCTCGACCCCCGACTGGCCCGGCATGATCAGATCGAGCAGCACGATGTCGGGGCGAATTTCGCCGAATTTCTGAACTGCACGTCGTCCGTCGCGCTCGGATGCAATGACGTTGAATTCCGAGTCCTCGAGATAAGCGGCGATGATGGTCAAAATGGCGGCGGAATCATCCACCGTCATCACGCTGGCCCTAGCCATCGTGACCTCCCTCCCCAAACACCGCGTCCGAATAATCCATCAGCGTGCCCGGAGGGCATTGCCAGCTCAAGTGCTTCGAAGCCCCGGTCATTCCACGACCTCCCGATCCGCAGCGCGATCCAAACTTTGTAACCGTCCCTCGACCCGTTGCAGCTTCGCCTGGAGAAACCGTCTCTCCATGGCCCATCCAGCCTCGATCATGAGCAGTTCGAGCCCTCTGATCGAACCGATAGATCCACCCTCCGGGACATTATCACCATAAAACACTGCCGCAATCATACCGTCAACCACGATAGGAATGGCAACAACTTCATTGGGAACCGGCCCACCCAAGAGTTTTAACAGCTCTTCATTCCACCGGCAACGCTTGAGCGCGCCCCGATATGTCTGCATGATCTCCGCCACGTCGAGGAAGATGGACGGCTCACCCGGAGGAACGGAAAACGACCTGATCTTCGCATCGACCGTCGGAGCGGCTTCGCCCTCACCGCCGAGACCGAACTGCCCGATCCCGGTAATGCCGTCGGCGCCGAAATGGAACAAAACGCCGCGGTTCACCAGGCTCGAAGCGTACCGCAAGATCATCAATGCAATCTCGCCGGTGTAGGACGGCGATCGGAGCTGGATTTCGGTCATGAGCGAACAGAGGTCTCCGAGTTCGTCGGGGGTCTCGAATCGCGCGGGACCGCCGGCATCCATCTCGCCAAGCGCCGATCCATCGATCATATAGTCCAGAAGAGAGGAAAGATCGGTTGCTGCGGGCGGGACATGTTGACCCTCCGGCGAGAGCAGGACGGGCGCGACAATACCTTCGACGCGCGACCGTTGGACCTCATCGAGCCGGGTCAACAAATCGAGGATAAACCCGTCGGTGTTGATGCCGCCATCGATGTCGAGATCGTTGCCGGTCTCGGCATCGGACTCCAGAAGAATTCTTTCCGACGGTTTGAAGCTAAAAAAGCCCGTCTCGAGAGAGATGAACTCCCCTACGACGTCCTGCAACTGCTCCCGAAGCAAGGCATCGAGATCGTCGGGGTCGACCAGACGCTGCTCGACGAGAATCGCGCCGAGCCGGCGCCAGTTCGGTCCATCTCCCTGGATTCGCAGCGCCTTCTCCAAATCCGCCTGAGAAAGGAGCTGCCTGCGCACCAGCAACTCCCCGAGGACCGGCCCCGGCCTACCATTGCTGGCGTGGTAGATCTTGCCGCTCTTGAAGAAAAAACAACCGGTCGAGTCGTTGGCACTGAGGGTCAACTTCCCTGTCTTCTTGAACAGCGAAAGCAGGTGAAACAGCTCTGCAAGCTGCAGATCCTCGAGCTTGCCGACCAGTGCCATCAGGTTCCATGCCCTCCATCGAACCAACGCGTCACCGCTCTCCACCGGGGAGCATGACACGCCACTCCTCACTGTAGCAAGATCGATAGCTGAATAGACATCGTTGAGGGGTCGAGGAATCGGGGAAGGTGTTCGGTCACGGACACGGCGTATCGTTGTGGAACAAGTGAGCCAATTCTTAATTCTTAATTTTGAATTCTTAATTTCATCGCAATCTCAATTACGTCGCAACCGTTCCTCGGGGCTGTGCGATGTTGCGATGTAATTAAAAATTGAGAATTTAGAATTGAGAATTAGTTGGATTCTTCCGCGACGAGGTTCATCGCCCGCTCGATTGGGATGTGGGCGACTCCGTCGCCCTCGCTGATCCAGCCAAAGCTTCCCAGCCGTTCGAGCTGTTCGTTGTCGACCTTCTGCAACTCCTGGTAGGGCTGGCTGTAGACCTTGCGATATCGCTCGTCTTCTTCGGCGCTGTAGAACCAGGTTTGGAGCAGCACGATGATCACGAAAAGTCCGATGGCACTGATGACTCCCACCACCGCCGAGGCCGCAACATTCGGGTCGTCGTATCGCATTATTCGCTCCGTTCCTCAACGACCGAGAGGGAGCCAGGCACGCAACTTTGTTCGCGGCGAACAAAGTTGGAGCCAGGCAACCATCCTACCTTCAGGGAGGGTGTTCCGGCCGGCACTTTCCGAAATTCAAAATTCATAATTCAAAATTCATAATTGGCTGCGTCTAGGCGTTCTCGAACGCCAGCGACTCCTGCAGTCTCGGGTCGCCCTCGGGGATGAGCGAGGTTCGGCCGAGACGCCACGCGATCACCGCCGAGTAGATGCCGGCGATTCCAAGACAGACCAAAATGTCGAGCACCCCGAAACGGGCCACGCCCGGGCTGAACTCAGGAATCACGAGCCAATACATATCAATCCAGCACATCACGGCGACGTAGACGCCAATGACCGCCAGAAGTACCGGGCGACGCTTGACGTGGCGCGAGATGAGCATCAGAAACGGCAGCACGAAATGACCGAACAGGAGGGTCAGCGATATCGCAGTCCAACCACCGGTCTGCCGTTTGAGGAACCACTCGGTCTCCTCCGGGATGTTGCCGTACCAGATCAGCATGTATTGTGAAAAGGCGATATAGGCCCAGAAGACCGTGAACGCGAACATGAACTTGCCGATGTCGTGGTAGTGCTCGATGGTCACTGCGTTCTTCATCAACCCCTGCGCCTGGAGCCAGACCAGGATCTTCGGCATGACGGCGAAAAACAGCAGCACCGAAGACGCGAAGTAATAAACCCCATAGATCGTGCTGAACCAGTGCGGATCGAGCGACATGAGCAGATCAAAGGCAGCGAAGTTGAGGGACAGCGCGAAGAGAACCATCCCGGGGGCCGACACGACCTCCATGCGCCGGGTCAGCGCCGGATCGTGGGTACCGTCCTGCTTCACGGAAGTGCGATAGAAGAACCAGGCCAGGATCGACCAGATGGAGAAGTAGATCGCCAGTCTGATGATGAAGAAATTGGTGTTGAGAAAACCGCTCTTGCCGGCGATGAGAGCGTCATGCTCCGCGGCCCCAACATGAGCCCAGTGATAGAGGTGCTCGATCCCGAGCACGATGGGGATGGCCAGCACCGCCATCAACCACACATTCGCCGCCAGGACCTCAGCGATCCGACGTACGACCACGCTCCATCCGGCCCGGGTGAGATGCTGGAGCATCACGAAGAAGAGGGCGCCGAGGGAAAGTGAGAGAAAAAAGGCAAAGGACACGAGATAGCTCTGGAGCAGATAGTCCATCCCGCCCTCGGTTCCAGAAGCGACCATGTACGAGCCGGCGAATCCGATGACCCCGATGATCGCGCCGATGACGGCCCACTTCATGGACCGCCCATCCAGTCGCCGCGGTTCGGTTGTGATGTCCAGTACTTCCTTGTGCATGATCGCCTCGCTATCGCAGTTGCGCCTGGAGATCGGCGGGGACATCGTCGATGGTCGCGTTCTGGCTCCGCTGAAGCGCCCTGACATAGGCGACGATGGCCCATCGGTCATCCACGGGAATCTGCGAACCGTACGACGGCATGTTGCGGATGCCGTTGGAGATGGTGTTGAAGAGGTGTCCCTCCGGGCGTTCACGCACCAAATCGGTGTGGAACGATGTCGGCGGTGTCCACGTCCCCTCCTGGAGCTGGTCCGCCCGTTGGGCGACCATTCCGTCACCATAACCGGCCAAGCCGTGGCAGGGCGAGCAGTAGATCTCATAACGCTGCCGTCCGCGCTCGAGCAGGGACATGGTCACCTGCACCGGGCTCGTCTCGACCCAACTCTCGTCGTTGGACTTGCCCAGCATGAGAGCGGCATCACCGATGACGGCGCCTCGAGCCACCGTGCCCGGGACCGGCGGCCGCATCCCACGCCGGTCGGCGAACAGCATCAATCGCGACTGGGCCTTGACCTTGGGCTGATTATCCATGTCCTGAATGATGTGGACTCGAGGCTCGGTCTTTTTGACCACCCGAGCGCGCAGGGCCAGGGCGATGGGAATCCACGACAGGGCCACCAGAATAACGACGATCGAAATCAACCAGCGGGGCATACTCAGGCCTCCACCGCTTCCACCTGGAGGGGACCGAGCGACTCCAGGAGCTCAAGGGTCTTGATGGGATCGAAGTTGGGATCCGCCGCCTCGATGCTGATCAGGAAACGGTCGTCGGTCGCTCGCTTCATCAACCGGCTGGAGTGAAGCGGGTGCGACAGCTGCGGCAGTTTGTTGAATGCGAGCATCCCGATCAGCGCCGAGATCGCCGCGAAGAGAATGGTCATCTCGAAGGCCACCGGAATATTAGCCGGAAGACTGAAGAGCGGTTTGCCGCTGATCAGAAACGGGTAGTCGTAGGCGTTGGTGAACCACTGCAGACCGATTCCCGCAGCGCAACCTGTCAGAC
>Ga0316198_10002225_pt1 | contig 11681 bp, 8 predicted proteins | sample OudBieAanoxic_MG_FD_204935 | JGI IMG/M metagenome (GOLD analysis project Ga0316198, IMG submission 204935) | Coastal sediment microbial communities from Oude Bieten Haven, Netherlands - site A anoxic | ecosystem: Environmental > Aquatic > Marine > Coastal > Sediment | place: Netherlands... | reverse complement strand
ACGATCCTGCCGCGCGCCATCTATCGTACCGGTCACAAATCACAGCTCAAGGAATCGCTCTTCGATCCGAGTCGGTACCAAAGCCACCAGAACCTCCAGTCACCCGACGGCGAGCCGATCCTCGAAACCGGACGCAACTACGTCACCATCTGGGATCAGTGGGACGGGCCGGTTCATCTCGACGACGAGACCGAAGCCACCGTCTACCGGTCGATCAACGCCACCGAGGCCGTGGAGCGGAAGCTTATTACCGACGAGGAATGTGTCGAGCTCGTGGCGTCGGTCGTCGAACGGTTGGGCGAGCTGGGCGTCGAGGCTCCGAGGTTACCGCCGGAACACCTCTTGATGTCGATCGGTCCCGACCATGAACTTGTTCGCTCCGAGGATGGGGCACCGGATTTTCGCCTCTGCAATCTGCAGTTTCTGTGCTGGAAGAACCCTCCCGATTAGCCGTCGAGGATCTCGTCGAGTTCCTTGCGAGGGGTCTCGCGGTTGGTTGCCAGAGAGACGTAGGTCCTGGCCAAAACGTCTTTGGACATCCCGAAGATAGCATTCACCAATCCCAGCGCATGGGCGAGCTCATCCGGTTCCATCGATGACAGGATGCGCTTCCACAGCGCCTCCTCGATCACATTGATGGCGGTTTGGACCTCGAAAAGGTCATAGCCGGCGGCGTGGCGCTCCCGGGCAATGTGTTCGGCGTGCTCGATCATCGGTTCCGCGCGGCGGAGGGAGAAGCACTCCAGCGCGCGGTTGATGAACAGACCGACCCGCTTGCGGGTGATCTCTTCGCCATCGGCGAGGTAGTGCTGGAGGCGGGCGTGGCGAAGCTCCGTTACGGCTTCGTTGACAAGATCTTCTTCCCAGCTTTGAAACAGCTCGTTCAACTCCACCCTGACCTCCTGCGAGCCGCCGAAACTCCCGCGTGTAGCGCGGCGAAAACGCCGATATCGGCTCCGATGAAGTTTAGCAGCCCGTTATGGGTCATGAAATGACGCCTGATCAACGATCGTTGTTTTTGACCCGAGCGTCGAAATCGGCGACGGACCGATGACGGAATCTCTTCTCGATTGCCCGCGTATACTCAACGACACGAGAAATCAGGAGGCAAGATGAGCGACTCGATGTGGTACGTGGCGGTCGATGGTCAGACGGTCGGTCCGATGAGCGAGCCGGAGCTGGTGGATGCCCTCCAGGCAGGCACCTACGGCCCCAACACACAGGTCTACTGTGAAGGAGTGACCGACTGGGCGCCTGCCCACACGGTGAGCGCTCTCACAGCTCACGTCGCCCCTCCCCCACCGCCGACCCAGCAGCGTGGACGGAAGGCCGATCAGGTCGATTTCGATATCCACGGTGAGGAGATGCAGTTCGTTGAGGTCGAGCTCGACCCCGGCGAAAGCGTTGTCGCCGAAGCCGGGTCCATGATGTATATGGGTGAGGGCATCGAAATGGAGACCATCTTCGGTGACGCGTCGGCCAAGCAGTCAACCATGATGGACAAGCTGGTCGGTGCCGGCAAACGACTCCTCACCGGCGAGAGCCTCTTTATGACGGTTTTCACCCATCAGGGATCCGGCAAGAGCCGAGCGGCGTTCGCTTCACCGTATCCCGGCAAGATCATCCCGGTGGACCTTGGCCTGCACGGCGGCGCCCTCATCTGCCAGAAGGACGCGTTCCTCTGTGCGGCCAAGGGCGTGTCGCTGAGCATCGCTTTCCAGAAGCGGGTCGGGACCGCTCTTTTCGGAGGAGAAGGGTTCATCATGCAGAAGCTCGAGGGTGACGGTCTTGCTTTCATGCATGCGGGCGGCACCATCATTGAACGTGAACTCGGTGCCGGCGAAAGATTGCGGGTAGACACTGGCTGTCTGGTCGCTCTCGAGACCCCGGTGACCTACGACATCGAGTTCGTGGGAGGCGTCAAATCGGCGATCTTTGGCGGCGAGGGTTTCTTCTTCGCCCGCCTGGAAGGGCCGGGCAAGGTGTGGCTCCAGTCTCTTCCGTTCTCACGCCTGGCCGGCAGGATCTGGCAGGCCGCACCGCAGACCGGTGGTACCACGAAGGGTGAGGGCTCGATCCTCGGCAAGATGGGCGGCATCGGCGGGATCTTCGACGGGGATTAATTCTCCCGCGCCCGAGTCCGCGTCCGCGTCCGTGCCCGATCGGGTGATTCACCACCAAGACACCAAGAACACCAGGGGTTCCTTCCTCATCTTGAACAGGCTGGCACCGATATCGCGGTCCGAGTTCAGCGGACCTTACCCCGCAGGGGTGAGGGCCCGCTGGAATGAGGGGTTAAGCTGTCGCACTTCAAACTTGAACTCAAGCCGGATAAATGATTAATATAGCGATAGATACTCTGATTTCTCAACCGTGAATCCGTCGTGTCTGCTTTATTAGCAGCTACGGATTACGGAGTTCTTTTTGGTCGCTTGTCAAGTTTCTTTTTTGCTTTTTGTTCCTGTTTATTTTTCTTCTGTTTCTGACCCTTATTTTTATCTTTTTTCCCGCCTTTGTCTCCCATTTTATATAACCTCTCCTTCAGTAAGTTATATTATACCTGTCACTCTCGGCTCTTCGGAAAAGACCTAACTCGTAATTAGCGATACTAATGTTCCGGATGGAAATGCCGCGAGGGCGTGATAACAGGACGACGAATTGTGGTGTTTTCCCGCCGCAAATCTCCTATTCCCAGAGTAATCGATACCCATCCCCCAGGAAAACCAACCAGCGATTGTGTGATCGAGATCGGAGGTGCACTGTATCGAGGGTTTCGTTGGGATCCAGGTGCAGGATTCTCGATGAGCAAGGAATTGACTCAGAGAATAACCTTCGTGATTCCTTGGTGCTCTTGGTGCCTTGGTGGTGAACACTTTCGCGTGCAGACGCCGGGCTATTCCTTCCCCACCAGCTTCGCGAACTCGTCCAGCACCCTCATGTACGGCTCGATCGACGGAATGTAGTGCCGTTCTTCGCGCGAGTGTGGTCCGATTCCGGTCTGGCCCCACACCACCTGGTTCCCTCCAGGGGCAAAGCGGGCCGATGATCCCGGTTTCTTTTTACCGATAACCGCTTCGCTATCAGAAACCGCTTCGACCGCGGCGACGAGTTGCGCGAGGTGTGGGTTCTCGGGAGGGCAGCAAACTCCCGCCTCCATGACCTCGACCGAGGCCTCGAGCCCGAGCTCTCCACACAGGGTCTCCACCTCCGCCACCAACGCCTCGAGGTCGTCGCCAGGGATTGGACGAACCTCGATCCCGAGCACCCCGTGGCCGGCGGTGATGTTGTAGACCCCTGGCTCGCCGACATTGAGATAGGGAAAACGCGCCGACGTCTCCCAACCGTTGAGACTGGTCAGAGTGAGGTGCCGGTTGAACGACGAGCCCATCACGGACTTCATCTCGATCAGGCTGTCGAGGAGGTCTCTGGGACCGCCACCGGTTCCGGTGTGGCCACATGCACCCCGCGCCGTGATCTCCATCCGCAAGACGCCCCGGCTCTCGGCGCAAATCGAACCGAAGAGTTCCTCGCCGACCTCGCCGGTGCGCTCGCCGACAACCATCAAATCCGGCCGCCAACCACTCTCCTTTTCGAGGGTCTCGAGGACATGAGGGGTTCCGAATGGTTCACCTTCCCCGTTCTCCTCATTACCGACCAACAGCAGATTGAATGGCGGGTAGGGCGGCCCGGCCGCCGCGAGGTGGCGCATCCACACGATGTAGCTGGCCACAACTGTCTTCATGTCGGCTGCGCCTCGCCCCCACAGGTAATCGCCCTGGATCCTCGGTTCGAACTGACTGTCGTCGGGCTCCGGCCGGACAACATCGAAATGGCCACAGAGGGTGATCAACGGAGGCTCTGGTCCGGAAAACGAGGCGAGAACTGCCGGATACCGGCCGCGGTCGAAGAACCTGACGTCGAGGGCAACGCACGAGAGCTGGTTGGCCACAAATCCGGCGCACGAGAAAACCTGATCGATCCGCTCTTCGGCACAATTGGTGACTGATGGGATGCGCACGAGATCGGCCGCCAGGTGGAGAACCTCAGATGTACGATCACCGACGCCTTCAACCACAAAACTGTCTTTGGCGCGCCCGACACGAACCGGCATCGAAGGGCGTCGATCTGAAAGCTCCCGGAGACCCAAAACCAGGGGTGCGAGCTTGGTCCAGTCTGAACCGAAGGACTCTGGAGCCTCGGCAATGGACCTCACCTCCTTCGCCACTTCCCTTCTCCGTTCGTCGAACCATTCACCCAACAGCTGTGACGGGACGACGATGCCGCCACCCGGGGCTTTGCGTTTCTCACCGGCGAGACGGTTCATGACCCAGGCTCTGATGGCGCCTGCGGGGTTCTTCCCCCCGCCGGCCATCTCGCGCAGTGGTTCCAGCTCTTCGGATACGCCGAGCGCTTGTGCCAACGGTTCGATCTCGGTCAGCTGCTGCCCCAGGTATTCGCGGACGGTGACTTTGCGGCCGTCAGCGGAGTGTTCCAATTCCGCCTCGATGCCCCGGCGAGCTGCCGCATCCTCGTTTCGGCGCGTGCGAAGAATGTCCTCGTCGTCATAGCCGAAACCGGCGCCGAACTCCGGCTCGGCATAGAAGCGGAGCATGAGCAGCTCCTTGAAGAGGACCTTGGCCGTGGACAGCTCCAGGTTGTCGCCGCCCTCGTCGGTCCGCACCTCGACCCGTTCCATCGGCAGGTCCACCCGAGCGCACAGATTCTCCACCACCAGTGCTTGCTCGGCCTCCTCGAGGCTGCCGTGCTCGCCGGTCGGATAAATTCCCCGCCGGTAGAGCTCTCGCAGCTGCTCACTGGTTGCCATAATGTTTCGACGCACCGGATCGACATCGGATCTCGCTCGAACCGGTGTCCAGTTGTTGGCGCCAAAGCGCACTCCCGAGCGAACCAGGCCGTAGGAGATTTCGAGATAGTCGCTGTGACTGGAATACAGCCGTGGGACATCGAGAGTCTCCGGGTTGGGAAATGCGAGAAGCCGGCGGGCATCGTCCCCGGTGAGGACCACCTCGTGCCTGCCGTCGATTTTCTCCCAGGCAAAGGGAGATGCTGCGCTGACAGCGATGAAAACGGGGCACAGGGGCCGCAACAACCGGGTCGCGCGGATCACCGCCTGGTTTCGATAGTCGACAACGGTTCGCCCCTGCCGTTCCCCGAGGGGCAGGTGAAAGAAATCCCACGACAACAGGGCCTCGGGGAAGCTGTGGTTGGTGTGGATCCCGGCGGTCGCGAGGCTGTCACCGAAAAGCTCGACACACCGCCGGAGATAGCGTTGCCGCGCCAGGTTCCAGCCGCGCGGGATGTCCTCCACCGAAACGTCGATTCGCCGTGGGATGTTGCCGTGCAGGGCGAGGAACGATGCACCGAATGTCTGACTGATTTCAGCCAGGACGTCGAGTATCACACCCTCCAGGAGCCGAGCCTGGGCGGAAGTTGCGCGCGCCGAAAAGCACGGCTCGGTCGTGACCTCGCCCATCCAGCGGAAGACCTCGAGCTGAAACCGATCCCGAACCCACTCCGGAAGCCCTTCGTCGTTGAGGAAGTCGGCGAAGGAACGCGCCTCGGGCCCGTAACCAACCTGGCCCACCGGCATCAGCTCACGATCGAGGATGTTGAACTCGAGTTCAAGCCCCGATGTACCGCTCTGAGGATCCGCCTGCTCGGAGTTCTCGAGTGCAAGCTGCACCTTGTCCGCAAAACGGCACCAGTCGGTGCCGCTCATTCGCTTCTGCCGCCAAATATCGCGTTCACAACGATGACAACGCGAGCCACAGGCGATCGAGGGCGTCTCCGGTGACCTCCGGCGGAAGGGCGTAGGAGAATCGGATCCAGTTCTTGCCGAAATCTGAGAAATAGACTCCCGGCACGACGGCGATACCGTGACGTTCCGCAAGTGTCGAACCGAGCTCAGCCGAGTCTGCGTAGCCCGCTTTTTTGATCCACGGGGTCATGTCGAGGAATGCATAGTAGCCCTTGCCGAGGATGTGGTTGATCTCGTGACCCTCGAGGAAATCCGCGACCACTGCGCGACTGGCGTTTGTAGGTCCGATGATCGGCGCCGCTGCTTTGCTGAATCCCATGCGATACGCGGCCATCGCCACCGCCAGGCTGTAGAACGAAGGAATGACGGCGTGTGAAGCGCGGCTCTGAATAAACCGAATGACATCTTCGGACGCCACCAGATGAGCGTTGCGGATATTGCTCGCGCCCAGGGACTTCGTAATTCCATCAAGAAAGATGCAGCGTTCACGCTCTGCCGGTTCCAGCGCTCCGAGAAAGGCGTTGAGATCGTGCGGATCTTCGTCCGTCACACGGTGATAGACCCAATCGAAAAAGACATAGGGGATACCAGCTGAAAAGGCCGCCCTCGCCAACTCGATCTGACGCTCGGGGCTCATGCTGCGGCCGGTCGGGTTGTCGGGGCTGGTGATCACGAGCATCGCGATCCGTCGTTCTCCGAGAGCATTTGCCGTCTCGGCGCAGGCGTTGATCGCCTCCGGTGTCAGGGTCCAGGCATGGTCCTCACGACCGGGTGCGAGCATGACATTGGCGCCGACCGAGTACGGGCCCCAGTTGTAGGAGATCCATGGCACCCGGGAAACCACAACGAAGTCACCGTGGCGACCGTGACCGAGAAACTGTGCAGCATCATACGATTTGACCAGCGCATCGCGACCACCCTGGCAGGCGATCACGTTGGTCGGGCCCCAGCCGGTTATGGCATCGAGGCCCCAATAGTCTTCTACAACCGAGCGCCGGTAAGCGGGGGTCCCAAACGGTTTGTCATAGCCGGTGCCGTGCTCCAAATGCATCTTGTGGGCGGCATCGAGGATTTCTTTGGAAACCCCTGGGAGGCTGGCACCACCATCACCCTGGCTGGCATCAAAGACCGTACCGCCGGGTTGGTGGTCGAGATAGACCTTGAGAGCCTCGTTGATCTCGAACATCCTGCTGCCAGGAATCGGCAGCATCGTCCGAGGGCTTGTGTCGACCCCGATCAATTGTGCGGTATCGACCACCAACTCGGGTCTCCCTGCTTCGAATCCGCCGTGTCCGTTCTCCCTCAACTCTGCCTCCCACCAATCATTCGTTGCAGTCTCTTCCACACCTTGGAACCGACCATTTCTTTTTCGATCATTTCACCGGCGGACACCAGTCCACCTCCGATCAGGCTCACATTATCTATCAATCTGGATCCGAAGTTTCTTCCGAAGAACGATGGCCGAACCGCTGTCGCCACCACTTGCCCCAATCCTTAAGCTTCGCGTCGACCTGTGGATATTTCTGTCTTCCACGTTGCAGCCATCTATGTGCAGTTTCAGACTCCCGCGACAGCACGAGGAGGCCGAGCATGATGAAGAGCACTCCTTGAAGGATTGGTAAAAAAAGTCCAACCACGCCAAAAGCGATCAGCACCCAGCCAATCACCAGCACTACGACTCGTTTGATCTGCCGTTCCATTGATGCAAATGATACCTTTTCCTAACTAATCTCCTGCCCAGCCAATATCTGCGCGGTGGTATTTCCCGAGGGCTTCGAGGAGCTCATCGAGCTTACCAAGCGATTGGCATTCCATGGCCAAGTCTTTTGTGATGTTGATCAACTCATGGTCCCGGAAGAGGTTGGCAAATCGGAACCCTCCAGGGCCCCACTGTCGGACGCCTGTGAGCTCACCCGGTCCGCGGAACTCGAGGTCCGCTTCGGCGATTTCGAATCCGTCGTTGGTACTGCACACAACTTCCAACCTGCGCCGAGAATCATCGCCGAGTCCCTCCTCCGCCATCAGAATGCACCATGCCTGACGCTTTCCACGACCAACCCTCCCGCGAAGCTGATGGAGTTGCGAAAGCCCGAATCGCTGCGCCGACTCAATGATGATCAACGAGGCCTCCGGCACATCCACACCCACCTCGACAACCGTGGTTGCGAGCAGAACCTGAACCGAGCCCTCTCTGAAACGGGATATTGTTTCCTCGCGACGCGCCCGATCGAGGCGCCCGTGGAGTACCTCGACCCCAACACCCGGGAAAGCTGCCCGGACCGATTCCTCGTGCCCTGTCAGCGCGGCTGCTTCAATCTCATCACTGACATCGATGATTGGATAGACCACGAATATCCTGCCGCCAGCAGCAATTTCCTCCCGTGCAAACTCAATGACCATTGGTCTGGAATCTTCGAAACGGAGATGTGTCCGCACGGGGCTACGACCCGGAGGCAGCTCGTCGATTACGGAAAGATCCAGGTCGCCGTATACCGTCAAGGCAAGCGATCTCGGTATTGGCGTGGCGGTCATCACCAGCAGGTGGGGCGCCCGGCCTTTTTCGGCCAGGGCTTGTCGTTGAGTGACACCAAACCGGTGCTGCTCATCAACCACTACCAATCCCAAATCCAGGAATTCCACCGACTCCTGGAAAAGTGCGTGTGTGCCAACCGCCAAACGAACGGTTCCGTCCACCAAGCCCTCTCGAACCCGTCGCTGTTCGGCCGCTGGCAACGAGCCCGTGAGCAGTTGAACTCTGTAACCGGCGTCGCCCAGGAAACCTCTCAAGGTACGGGCGTGCTGTTCCGCGAGAATTTCGGTCGGCGCCATGAACGCCACCTGATGACCGGAATCCAGAACCATGAGCATCGCCACCGCGGCGACCACCGTCTTGCCGGACCCGACATCTCCTTGCATCAGACGCGCCATCGGCGCGCCATTGCCAAAATCAGCTCGGATTTCTGACAGTACTCGTTGCTGAGCTGCGGTCAATGTGAATGGTAAGAGTTCCCGAACCTGCGGATCTCCAACCAATGACGTATCCACCACCGAGGCGGGGCAGGTGGCCCGCGTCGCCCGTCGTGAACCCATCGCGCAGGCGAAGGCGAACAGCTCATCGAACGCGAGCCGGAGATGGTACTGGCTACGAGCGTGGTCGAGGTCTTCCAATTCCCGTTTTCGACTCACGAGGTCCTTTGCCACGCTCGGTTCGTGCAGTTCGCGCAGGGCGTCGTTAAGGGACGGGAGATTGAACCTATTCCTGATCGAATCGGGTAGGGGATCTCGGCAGGCGTTTGCTACCGGAAGACATTGCTCGACAAGCCTCCTCAGACGCTTGCCGCCGAATCGTCCAATCCGCCGATAAACAGGCACGATCCGCGCCACCTCCTCACCGACGTCCTCGATTTCCGGATTGACAAGCTGAAGAGAGCCGCCCCGTACCTCGCGCACCTGACCGTAGAGATAGAGTTCCGTCTCGTCAGCGAGTCGTGTGTGGATCCACCGATTATTGAACCAAACAACCTTGAGGTTTCCTCGCCCATCGTCAAGCAACCCATCGACAATCACCATTCTACGCCGAGGTATTCGGCGTAATCGCACTCCCTTGACGCACCCTCGGAGGAGGACCCATGAGCCGGGGTCGAGGACCTGGTCGAGACCCGTGACTCGAGTCCGGTCTTCGTAACGACGGGGCAGGTGGAATAGAAGGTCGAGGACCGTGTTGAAACCTTCGGCCGACAACGCCTCCGCGCTTTTCGGACCGATTCCTTTGAGTTCTGTCAGCGGATCTGTGGGAAGCAGTGTTGCTCCGTCCGCCGTCAACTAGCGTCGATTTCGAAATGGCACTGGATCGTACCGAAGACGACGGTGTCCCCACTGACCACCGGCACCAATCGCCCGGCAACCAGGCGCTCACCGTTGACGAAGGTGCCATTCATGGTGCCGACGTCCTCGATAACACCGTAAGTGCCGTCGTCTTGTCGGCGGATGCGCGCATGCCGTCGCGAGATTGATCGTTTGCCGTCAACGGGTGTCAAATCGACATCGGGAAGAATTCCCGTTACCGGGTCGATCCGACCGACGGTGGTATCCCGTGAGTCAGCGAGCGGAAACGTGATGCCGCTGCCAATCTCCACCAGACGGGCGTTTGGATCGGGGTCGGCACCGCTTTCGGTGTCCTTGATCCCGGACTCCTCGATGTCAACCTTGTGGCCGACCGCATCTTCGAGCAACTGAGTCGTCTGCTGCAGGCGGATCACGAGTTTGCGCATCATGCGAATGGCAATTTCCGGGTTGTGCTTGAGAATGAAAGTGAACGCGGATTGATCGATCATCACCGCCGTCACATCGTCGATAGCGTGGGCCGCCGCCGATCTCGGCGATTCCTCCTCGAGCATGCACATTTCACCGAAGAAATCCCCTTTGGCGAGGGTCGCCAATACACGCTCCTCACCGCCGAGGTTTTTGCGAATCTCTACCGTCCCAGTCTCGATGACGTACATCGCCAGCCCGAGATCGCCCTCTGCAAAGATCACGCTACCTTGCGCGAATTGGGTGCGCATCGGTTCCAGTGAGTCGTGGGTACCCTTCGCCGATTTGACCTTGAATTTTGCCATGCTATTTCCAGATGATCTGTTGTGCGTTGGTGTCGATTTCTACCGTCGCACCAATCGGAAATGCGAGATTGGTAGCGCCATGCCCAAACGGCAGATCGACAACCACAGGGGCGGTTGGCGGGGCAGCCTCTCGGAGCAGGCGTCGCCACAGATCGGGCCGTCTCGATGCCGGTCGACAGCCGCGCAAGCTCCCACCAATCAATGCTTTCACGTTTCGCAATCTACCAGAGCCCCTGAGGTGGGTCAACATGCGGTCGAGGCGGTAAAGAGGTTCATTCACCTCTTCAATAAAGAGCACTCCGCCGTCAAAATCGGGCTCCCAGGGAGTTCCGATCAGAGCGGTGAGCACCGTCAGATTTCCTCCTAGACCGTGTCCTTCCGCGCAACCCGCGCGCACAACCGAGGCTTCTGAGAATCGAAACAAAGGCTTACGTTTCAATTCACCAAGGAGAACGGAATGCAACCGTTTCGCGTTGTGCCGGGCAGTGAGCCCCGAAGCGACCATCGGGCCGTGGATCTGCAAAATGCCGTCTCGACTGAGTGGATCGAGGATGGCGGTCAGGTCGGAGAACCCAACCATGCAGATGGCCCGTTTTGAGAGATCGCGCCAATCGATTCGATCGAGCAGACGTGACGCCCCGTAGCCGCCCCGTGCTGCGATGACAATGCGAGCTCCGCTCGCGACGACCTCTTCGAAACCTGCCAATCGTTCCTCATCGCCACCGGCGAGATAGGCCTCCTCGCGGTGAAGGTTCGGGGCCTCGATTACGGGATGCCCCCACCCGCGAAGGACCTGGAGCCCCGCTTCGAGTTTGTCCACATCGACTGGTCCCGACAACGCCACAACGCCGATCGGTTCGCCGGGTTCGAGGGGGATCCATTCGTTACTCACAGATTCAACATTATACAAACAAGCGTGTGGGAGAAGCGGTCGCAATCGCTATCGGGATCGCAATCGCTATCGAATATGGCGTCGAAGGCACTTTCGAACCCGATTCCGATAGCGATTGCGATAGCGAAGGGGCAGTGTCGAAAAGATGGGAGCGAAGATAATGGCTGGAGGAGGCTATAGGCCGGATTCTGTACCCCGAAGGGTGGCGTCCATTCATCTGGGCCGCGCGTCACCACGCGGCTCGAGCAGCCAACCCGGGGACCTCACCCACTCGAGGTGGGATACGAGGACAGGCGACCCTCGGCCCCCCTATTTGGCCTTGCTCCGCATGGGGTTTACCGTGCCCCCTCCGTTTCCGGAGGAGCGGTGCGCTCTTACCGCACCCTTTCACCCT
>Ga0316198_10002224_pt1 | contig 11683 bp, 8 predicted proteins | sample OudBieAanoxic_MG_FD_204935 | JGI IMG/M metagenome (GOLD analysis project Ga0316198, IMG submission 204935) | Coastal sediment microbial communities from Oude Bieten Haven, Netherlands - site A anoxic | ecosystem: Environmental > Aquatic > Marine > Coastal > Sediment | place: Netherlands... | reverse complement strand
CCGCAGGTCTCTCGATGGTACTCGAAGGAGACCACGGTGGACCGGCCGATCATGCATCACTCGCAATCGCCGACCGGCGACCCCTGGATCGAACGCACCGTGTTGGCCCGCGACGGCGCTCCGGCGACCGTGACCCTCGATATCGATGTGGTCGACGAGGTCCTCGGCGGAAAGCACGAGATCGTACTCGACCTGGGGGCGATCACCGATTTGCCCGACATCACCGGAGCCGGCGGCGCGGTCGTGCCGGAACACAACGTGGAAGTCGGATTCATCGGCCCGGACTCTGGTTTCGTGCCGATCACCGCCGCCTCGATCTCCGGCCAACAGAACTGGCACATCGAAGCCGAGCTCCCCGAGGGACTGCTCGGGACCGGGCTCAACCAGATTCAGCTTCGATTCACAACCGAGTACCTCTTTTCGCTGATCGTGGTCGACAGCTACTCGCTGCGCTACCCGACGCCGTACCGTGGTCCGGAGCTCGACTTCCCACCCGATCGACGGGCCCACGGCTATCACGTCGAGGGTTTCGACAGCCCGAACGTGGTCGCCTATTCTCTCACCCGTGAGGACGTGCTCACCCGCCATCAGGTCTCGGTGTTTCCCTCGGTGGGGGGCTTTGTCGCCGAATTCCGGCAGAATCGATCGGGCTCGGATCGCCTGCAGGCGAATGTTGACGACCTGTCCGCACGCTTCTGGGTCACCGAGACCCCGCATACACCCGCCGTGTTCACGACCCGGGCGACCGGCGACCTGTTTTCAGGACAATCAGACCTGGTGGTCATCGCGGGATCGAGCTTCGTGGGAACACCGGCCCTCAACGGGTACCTGGCAAGCAAGGCCGAGTTCAACCCGGTCGTGATCGATGTCGAGGACATCTACAACGCGGTCGGATACGGGATGGCGCTGCCGTCCGCGATCACCGACTATCTCATCGCGCGGCGGGAGATCAGCCCCTACAGCCACGTACAACTGGTCGGCACCGACTGCTACGACCGCCGAAACTACATTTCGCAGTGCGTGAGCTTCATACCGCTGCCGACGGCCGCGGTCGGATTCACGCTCTACAGCCCGAGCCACAACCGGCTGGTCGATCTCGATGGCGACGACGTGGCCGACATCGCCGTGGCTCAATTCTCGGTTCGCACCGAGGACGAGCTTGCCACCATCGTCGACAAGGAGCGGGACTGGCACTCAAGCGGCCTGTCGTCGGGCAACTCTGCGCTGCTGATCGCCGAGGAGAGCGACGGCAAGCACGACTTCATCGCCCAGGTCGTCAGGGTCGGCCGCCATCTTGACGCAGCGACCAAAGAAGTGCTCGACATGTCTGCCCATCCGGATATCGCGTCCGCACGCGAGGCCCTGAGAACATCGCTTGATGCCGGCAGGGCCGTCACAGTCTTCTCGGGTCACTCGTCGGCGACCATCTGGGCGTTCCGCGGCTTGTTGACGTCGTCAAGCGCCGCGGGTCTGACCAACTTCGGTCTCCCGACTCTCATGCTGCCGCTGGCCTGCGAAACCAGTTACGACATCAGCCCCACCGCCAATGTACTCGGGCATCAGCTTCTGTACTCGGGCGATCAGGGTGCGCTGGCAATCAGCGGGGCCGTTTCCCTCGCGAGCCTCAACGAAAATGAGCTGATGGCCGACCATGTTCTTGCCGGCCTCGAATCAGGGCTGACCCTCGGCCAGGCGGTGCAGGCGGGGCGCGAGGCCCTCGGCAGCGCTTATCAGGTGCTGCAGGACAACTGGCTGACGCAGGGTGATGTTACGCTGAAGATGGAGCGATAGATGATGCCTGCAGAAACCAAAACCAACCACCTCCGTGGTAACGCACGATCTCAAGGCACGGCGCGTCCCGGCCGGAGGACGGCATGACTCGATCTTTGGATGGGCAGCCGATGTTGCGGGACGCCGATCTCGAGGGTGGTCCCGGGCGGCGTGGAGTCCCTGGCCGGAGGGCGTACGAACCGCCCCGGATCGAGCGATTTGGCAAACTCGACGAGATCGCCCGGTTCAACGGCTCGCAACAGGTGGACAGCGGTGGCGGCCTCGGCAACCCGACCGATTCGCCGGTTCCCCGCTCCTAGCCTCGTGACTGAGGCCGACTCGGGGATTGTTGAGGAACCCCGACCCGGCCGGACAGAAGAGACGACGGCGACCGGTTCCTTCCAGTCGATCTCGATTCCGCTCATCCGGACGGGATGAGCGGCCTCGCCTGCATTCTCGATCGTCGGGGCGCCCGCGTCGACCAGCGCCGGATCGAGAAAATCGGTGAATTTCTCGCCTTCTACGGTGAAGCCTCATCGACGCTGTGCGCCGGTCCGCTGGGCATTGTCGTTCGACACGAGATCAGCTCCCGGGCCCGTCAGTGCTACGGGCCGATCCGGGACGAGCGCTCTGGCCTCGTGGTCGCGGTTGCCGGACGTTTCAGCCTGGTTGACAGCCTCGACTCGCCGAACTCGTGCGCGGCCGGCGATCCCGCTGAAGTCGGTTGCGCTCGATGGGCATTGGAACGCTGGTCGCGTGGCGGGTCGAGCTGGCTCAACGAGATCGCCGGATCGTTCACGCTGATCGTCGCCGATCCCGCCTCGGGGTGGCTGAGCCTCACCCGCGACCATCTCGGCGATCTCAAGGTCTACTACCACCTGAGCAGGAGACGGCTGGTCGCCGCAAGTGAGGCGGGCGCGATCCTGCGCGACGATGAGATCGGTTCGGAGCCCGACGAGCACTCGGTCACCCGCTTTCTAGGTTTCCGGTTCGGTCACAGCCGGCGCAGCTTCTTCCGCCACATCAAAGAGCTCGCGCCCTCCCACCACCTCCGGGTGAGTGGTGATGACGACAACCGCGAGGCGTACTGGCGTTTTTCGTCCACGCCAGACAACGCGCCGAAGGACGAGGTCAACCACGTCTTTCTCGGCCAAATCCAGAGATCCATTCAGCACCACCTCAACGGGCTCCCCTCCGACCGGATCGGCCTCTCGCTGAGCGGGGGCATGGACTCGACTGCGCTCGCCGCGACGGCGCCTCGTGGAATCCGCGCCTACTCATGGTCATTTGAACTGACCCCCGATCCGGCGGAGGACGAGAACATCAGGGCGGTTTCTCGACACCTGGGCCTACCGGTCCGCTGGATCGACGGCGACGAACACGTCCCGCTGAGCGGCGACTTCTGCTCGCGCTTCGTCCACGACAGCTCGCCCCACGTCAACTCCTTTGCCGCGCTCAAGCGCCAGCTCTATGCCGTCGCCCGCAGCGACGGATGCCGGCGCATGATGGTCGGCGATGCCGGCGACGTGCTCTACGGCGCCCGCAAATTCTGGCTGCGGGACGCCCTCACCGGTCGACAGCCATGGGCGATCTCGAGCCTCGCCAGGGCGATCAGACATGCCTTCAGAGGAGATTCCTTCAGCCGGGCTGGGCTCCACCAACTGGCGCCGTTCCAACGCGCCGTTCGCGCGCTCCGCCGCAAAAGACCGTGTCCCTGGCTGACGGCCGAAGGGGCCGCGCTTCTCGAGCCGGAGGAACTCTCCCCCATTCTGCCCGAGGGTCCCGCAGCTCACCGGTACGACCTGAGCGTCGGGGCCAGAAACATCGAGCTGGAGAGCGAAGAGCGGCGGCTCTTCTTTCAATGCGGCGTCGAAAGAGCCAACCCTTTCTGGCATCGTCCGCTGCTCGAAATGGTACTCCGACTCCCGGCCTACCGGTTCCACCGGGACGGTCAAGACAAGGTCCTGATGCGGGAGGCGATGAGGAATCTGCTGCCGGTTCGCGTGCTTGAAAGCGGACGGATCGGCCTCCTGGGCGCCTTTTTCCTTCGGGGAATCGAGGAGAACCGGGAGATGCTGTCGGAATCGTTGCTCCAGCGACCATTTTCCGACTGGCAGCGATACGTCAAACGGGATTGGCTCGAACCCTATCTGGCAGCCACCGATTCGATCAGCTTCGGGCACACGATCCTCTGGCGTACGATCAGCTACGAGCTGTGGTGTCGGCGCCTGTGGGGGCACCGCTTCGGGGAGAAGGCGTGACGAAGAACCTGGACACCGTCGAAGAGATCTCCGGCTGGGCCTTCGGTCTCCGGATCCACGGCACGCTACCGTCTCGGTTTCGCTCCTCCCTTGTTCCCGGGCCCGAGGACCCGGTGAATTCCCGGCACGATGTGACCGTGACCTATCACACCATCGACACGCTTCCCGAGGGCGACGAGTTCTGGGTGGCGGAGCCTCAGGAACCCATCACTCGAGGGCGTTTCGCCTTGCTGCGCCTCGATGGTGACCTCGCCCTGTCGGTCAAAGCCGAAGGAACAGGCATTTTTCGGCTTGGGCCGGACCAAATCGCGATCGAGTGGCTCCCTCCGGAGGCCCCGGTTGCACACTACTTCTTCTGCTATGCGCTGCCGCTCTGGCTCGAGACGAAGGGGTCACCGATGCTGCACGCGAGCGCGGTCATGATCGGCGGTCGGGTGGTGGCATTCCTCGGTCAAAGTGGGGTCGGAAAATCGACCCTGTGTGCAGAGTTGATGCGCTCGGGATGCGAGTTCGTCGCCGATGACGGTCTCGCCCTCAGCGCGAACGAGGGGGGGCAATTGCGCTGTTTCCTCGGCCCGCCGCAGCTGAGATTGTGGCCGAGTACGTTGGAGACACGCCTCGAGATCGCAGCGGCTGAGCTGCGTCGGGTTCACGACACCCTGGACAAACGGCAACTGCCGATCCGCCCGTCCCCATCCGCAGCTTCGGCGGGGCTCGAGCTGGCTGCGATCTACGTCCTCGATCGCCGGCCTGGTCCCGGCGGAACGGTCGAGATCACACCGTCTTCGCCACAGCAGTCTCTTCTACGCCTGATCGAGCACAGTGTCGCCGGCGGACCGGCCTCGGCCATCGGTCTGGGGCCGAAACGTCTCGATCGACTGGCGAAGGTCGTCGAACGCGTCCCCGTGCGCCGACTCGGCTTCCCGAGCGACATCGATTCAACCCGACGGATTCGCGACGCCATCATGAACGACATCGCCGACACCAATCCTGGAACGTGAAGGGAATCACCCCCGGACTGACGGGTGCGACAGAGCTTCCTCCCCGCCCTTCAAAGATTTTCGGGGAAGGAGCCAAGCGGCCTTCCACCTCGATTTCTGATGGCGCGTGGTTGGAGGCGGCGACTGGTTGGACGCGGACGCGGGTCAGATCCGGCTCCGCCTTCAGCTACGCCGTGATTCCGCTTCGTTACAGCTCCTTGACGGCGGCGACGAGATCGAGAATGGCCCTCTTGCCGTCCTCGAAGTACATGAGGGTGTTGTCGGCGGAGAAGAGCGGGTTGGGAATCCCGGCAAAACCAGGGCTCAGGCTCCTCTTGATGACAACCACGGTGCGCGCCTTGTCGACGTCGATGATGGGCATTCCGGCGATCGGACTCTGGGGATCTGTCCGCGCCACCGGGTTGACCACGTCGTTGGCGCCGACCACGATGGCGACATCGACCTGGGCCATGGTCGGGTTGATGTCATCCATCTCCACCAGCGCCTCGTAGGGCACATCGGCCTCGGCCAGAAGCACGTTCATGTGGCCCGGCATGCGACCGGCCACCGGGTGAATGGCGTACTCGACGTTGGCGCCCCGCGCCTCCAGCTCGTTGGCAAGATCGCGGACCGCGTGCTGGGCCTGGGCCACCGCCATGCCGTAGCCGGGAATGATGACGACCCGCTGTGCGCCGTCGAGGAGCATGGCAATCTCATCGGCGCTGGTTGACTTGACTGTGCGGTAGACGTCGTCGGCGTCCGGGGTGTCGGCGGTGGGGCCCATGGTGCCGAAGAGGACGTTGACCAGGGACCGGTTCATGGCCTTGCACATGATGTTGGTGAGAATGATCCCCGAAGCGCCGACCAGCGAACCTGCAATGATCAGCACGTTGTTGTCGATGACGAAACCGGTGGCGGCAGCGGCCAGACCGGAGTAAGAGTTGAGCAGCGCGATCACCACCGGCATGTCGGCGCCACCAATGGAAAGAGTCAGGATCACCCCGAGAACGCCGGCAACGACCACGAGCAACCAGAAAAGCACTGAACTCTCGGGCTGCATGACCACAAGGACGGCAACACCGACCGACGCCACCGCCGAGGCGATCTTGAGGGCGTCCATCCCTGGGAAACGCTCCTTTTTGATCAGCAGGACCCCGGCAATGAGGATGCCGCAGGCAGCGATGAACCATGCGGGCCAGCCGGCGTCGGCGGCAGCTATCGCGTAGCCGACTGCGCCCGCCGCCACGACGAGAGAAAATCCATACTTGATGACCTTCTGCCAGGTGTAGAGCTTCCATTTGACGGCGAGAAACTCGCCCAGTTTGCCGAAGGCGACATAGCTGCCGAAAAACGTGATGGAACCGATAAAGGCCGAGGCCACGGTGGCGATCCGCATCTGGAGCCCGGTGTCGGCGGTGGGCGAGGCGACGGCGGCGATGATCGCCGATCCCGCCACCAGCACCGAGGCGGCGCCGCCGAATCCGTTGAAGAGGCCCACAAGCTCCGGCATCGAGGTCATCTTGACCCGCAGGGCGGCGACCGCACCGATGAGCGACCCGACGGCCACGCCGATGAGGATGTAGGACCAGTCGTATCGATCGCTGAGCAGGGTCACGGCGATGGCAAGAGCCATCCCGAGGGCGCCCGCCGCGTTGCCCCGCACCGCGGTGCGGGGGTGGGACATCCACTTGAGGTCGAGGATGAAGAGGACCGCGGCCACCAGATAGACGATGTTGACGACGTGCTGAGAAAGCATGATCGCGCCCTATTTCTTGCGGGCGCTGAACATCTTCAGCATGCGGTTGGTGACGAGAAAACCGCCGACCACGTTGACGGCGGCGAAGGCCACGGCGACGGTCGCAAGGACCTTGGAGACCTCGGGACTGTCGATGGCCCCGGCGAGAATCAGGGCACCGATAACGGTGATGCCCGAGATCGCGTTGGAACCCGACATCAACGGCGTGTGCAGCGTCGGTGGGACCTTTGTGATGATCTCGAAACCGACGAAGATCGCCAGTACGAAGACGGTCAGCAGCATGACGAGGTCGCTCATGTGGTTTCACTCCCTTGCGAGGCGGCGCCCCGGGCCTCGATGACCCGTTCGTGGACCACCGCACCATCGCGGGTGATCAGGGTGCCCTTGGTGATCTCGTCGTCGAGATCGATGACCAACTCCCCGTCCTTGACGAGATGGAGCAGGAAGGTGGTGATGTTCTTCGAGTACATCTGAGAAGCGTGGTACGGCACGTCGGACGGTATGTTGAGCGGACCGAGGATGGTGACCCCGTTGTGGTCCACTCGCTCGCCCGGAACGGTGAGTTCGCAGTTGCCGCCACGCTCGGCGGCGAGATCGACGATGACCGATCCGCGGTGCATGCCCTCGACCATCTCGCGGGTGACGAGGATCGGCGCCTTCCTGCCGGGGATGGCGGCGGTGGTGATGACCACATCACTCTCGGCGACCACGCTGAGCATCATCTCCCTCTGCTTGGTGTAGAAGTCCTCGCCGAGTTCCTTGGCATAGCCGCCCGCGTCCTCGGCGGTGTCGGTCTCGAGCTCGAGCTCGACGAATTTGCCGCCCAGGCTCTCCACCTGTTCACGGACAACAGGCCGGACGTCATAGGCGTGGACGACGGCTCCGAGGCGGCGGGCGCTGGCAATGGCCTGGAGGCCGGCAACACCGGCGCCGACCACGAATACCCGCGCCGCGGCGAGGGTGCCCGCGGCCGTCATCATCATGGGGAAGAGCTTCGGCAGAGCATCCGCCCCCATCAGCACGGCCTTGTAGCCCGCGATGGTGGCCATGGAGGAGAGGATGTCCATGCTCTGGGCACGGGTGATCCTCGGCATCATCTCCATTGAGAAAAGAGTCGTTCCGGTAGCCGCCACCGCTGAGTTGGCCTCGTGCTCGGTCAAAGGCTCACAGGTGGCGATCAGGACCTGGCCCGATCGCATGAGATCGAGGTCGGCCTTCCCCTCCTCGAGGTTGGCGCCGAGCGCGCGCACCTGCAGGACCACGTCCGCCCGCCGCCACACATCGTCACGGTCGGCCGCCAGAATGGCCCCTTTCCCGGTGTAGGCCTCGTCGTCATATCCGGCCGCCACACCCGCGCCCGGCTCGACGAGGACTTCGAGCTCGGCTCGAGTCAACTGCTGCGCCCCGCCCGGAACGAGGGCGACGCGCGCCTCACTCGGGAAGGTCTCTTTGACAACTCCTACGATCATCGTTGTTTGTCCCTTCAGTGATTGACCGGAGCCGGAACCCGTTCGCGCGGCCCGAACCCATGTCCGGGAAGCTGATCGCCTCAGCGGCGCCGAGATCCTACCACCATTCAATCAAACCTGAGAATCCGTCTTGCGGAGCCCTTTGTCGCAAAGGGCCTCCCCCGATCAACAATCGACGTGCGGGTGCAGACATTCCCACCGGCTCGCCGCAGAGATCGGTGGCGGCCTCCCGGTCCGCCCGTCCGGCCCGGGATTCGGCGTACGACGTCGTCCGATCCATGCGCGAAGAATCAGCCGGCGATTCGAGGAGGCGTTGGATTCGCCGGTTCGATATGATCCATGGGTGCCCCGAATCATCTCCCTGGTCGCCGTCTTCGTTGCCGCAACCCTGGCCGGAGCCGCGTCCCCGGTCACCGTCGAGATCGTCCTCGACGCCTCCGAGACCATGAATCACCCCGGAGTCGGCGAAATCCCGATTCACAGCACCGTTCGCGAATCCCTCTCAGCCGTCGTTGCCGAGGCGGTCGCTTCCGAGACGGAGCCGGTCATCGGGCTGCGTCTCGCCGGGGGCAATCCGGACGTCGAAGAGGACGAGTGGTGTTCGGCCACCGTCCTTTCGCTCCCGCCGGCCGAGATCGACAGCGAACAGTGGCGCCGGGTCCTCGACACCGTTGAGCCGCGGGGACATCGCCCCCTCATCGCCTCGGTCCTCGCAGCGCTGGACGACCTGGGCGCCGCACCAGGGGTACGACGGATCGTGGTGGTGACCTCCGGTGACGACCAGTGCGGGGAAACCCCGCAGCAGGTGGCGGCCGCGCTCGCAGCCGTGGATCAGCCCATCGAAATCCGGATGGTCGGGCTCGGCCTCGATGGGAACGTTCTCGAGCGATACGGGTCGGTCCCAATTCGCAACGTGACCACCGCAGAGGAGCTGCTGGACGCCCTGCGCTGGGCGGTGTTCGAGATCGAAGACGGATCTCGACCCACCGTGGACCCCGTTTCTGAACCGACTGTCTCGCTGGCGGCACCGAGTCGGATCGAGGTTGGAGAGCGCATCGAGATCACGTGGTCCGGTCCCGAGGGAAGCGAGGACTTCCTCAGTCTGGCACTCCCCGGAATGCCCGACGACGAATACCTGGAATGGGCCCGGACCGAGGATGGCAACCCGACGGTCCTTCGGGCGCCGGGCGCTCCGGGGACTTACGAACTGCGCTACATCGACGGTGAAAGCACTGAGGCGCTGGGGAGGACCTCGATCGAGGTGACGGAAATCCCTGTCGACCTTCGGGTCCCCGCCACGGCACAAGCAGGCCTGCGTTTCGAGGTCCATTGGACGGGGCCGGCCTCGCATGGCGACTTCATTGCCATCAGCGTGCCCCGCACGCCCGCCGGCCGCTATCTCGACTGGCAATCAACCACCGCCGGCTCGCCTCTCACCCTCTCGGCGCCATCGAAACCGGGTTCCTATGAAATTCGCTATGTCACCGAGAGCGGCCGGGAGATCCTGGGCCACGCTTCCATCGAGGTCCAACCTTGAGCCGCCTCGCGGACAGCGGCCGGGTCCGTTTTCCCGAACTCTCTGCCGATCTCTGGGAGCTGCAGCACGAGGTGGAGGGGATTTCGGTCGCCGGGGTGTCGGTCGCGGCTCTCGCCACGGCCTTCGCCGTCGACCGATTCAAGACCGCCATCGACATGGGCCGGTGTTCGGCGTTGCTGGCGGCCCAGGAGACCGTCCTCCTCACCCACTGCCATTCCGACCACGTTGCCGGGCTCCTCGCCTGGTTGTCGGCCCACACACGGCGACACGTGGGGCGACCGACCCGGGTTCTGATCCCCGCCGAGCGCCGGCCCGAGCTCCTCGCCGCCCTCGAGATCTGGCCCGATCTGGACGGGGTCCGCCGTCGCGTCGATCTCGACGAAGCACTGGTGGGCGCGTCGCCCGGGGACACCATCGAGCTTGCCGAAGGCGGCACGGCCACGGCCTTCGCGGTGCGCCACAACACGGCCTCCCTCGGGTGGGCCATCACCGCCGACGACCACTCCCGGCCCGCTGTGATCTTTGCCGGTGACGGCACGGTGGAACCGTTCCGCGACGTGCCCTCCATGCTCGACGCAGGGGCCGCCGTGGTTGACTGCTCGTTCATCGATCCGGGCACCCGGGTGGCTGCGCGGCTCGGGGGCCACGGCCACCTTGCCGACTGGATTGAACTCCTCCCCGAACTCCGATGCAACAACCTGGTGCTCGCCCACCTGCCGCCGGAGACAACCGCCGCAGGCATCCTCGAACGCCTGCCGGATGACCTCCCGGGAAGCGCAATCCTGGTGCCGTGGGTAGCGCCACCGAGATGAGCGGTCGGGTCGTCAACCCGGAGGCGCAGCTTTTCACCGCCCGGAGCCGGAAGAAATCACCCCATCGCAACCACAACGACACGAAGACATCACAAGAACATCGCAACCGTTGAGGGTCGGACGGTGCGGAGGTCCGCTCGTCAGGTCTGCAGAACACCAACCTTGAAGGGAGCGATCTCCGGTTGATGCGCGGCCGCATCGAGGCTGCGGATGATCACCTCGCGGCTCCGCCTCGGATCGATGATCTCGTCGATCCACAACCTGGCCGCCGCATACCGGGGATCGTTGGCGGCGTCGTAGCGCGCCTGGATCTCGGCCAGGAGTCTTGCCTTCTCCTCGTCGCCGACATCGTCGCCCCGGTTCTTGAGCTGGATCGCAAGCAGGGTCTTCGACGCCTGCTGCCCGCCCATGACCGAGATCGACGCGGATGGCCAGGCGTAGTAGAAACGGGCGCCGTAGGCACGGCCGCAGAGGGCGTAGTTCCCGGCGCCGAATGAGTTGCCCACAAAGATGGTGATCTTCGGCACCACCGAGTTCGCGACCACGTTGACCAGCTTCGCGCCGTCCTTGATGATGCCCTCCCGCTCGGACTTGGAGCCCACCATAAAACCGGTCACGTCCTGGAGGAAAACCAGCGGGATCCCCTTCTGGTTCATGAGCTCGACGAATCGCGCCCCCTTGTCGGCGGCGTCGGAGTAGATCACGCCCCCGATCTGCATCTCCCGTTCACTGGGTTCGAGACCTCGCCGTCGATGGACGACCTGCCGGTCGTTGGCGACGATCCCCACCGCCCAACCGCCGATCCGGCCGGTGCCGCAGATCATGGTCCGACCGTAGGTCGCCTTGTACTCGGTGAACTCGGAGCCGTCGAGCAGCCGACCGAGCAGATCGTGAGTGCTGTAGGGCCGCGACCGGTCCACCGGCATGAGGCCGAGGAGCTCCTCGGGGTCGGCCAGGGGCGGCCGCGTCTCGATCCGGTCGAACGGTGCCATATCCGGCCGGGCCAGCTCGGCCATCCGCGCCCTGATGTGCTCGATGGCGGCCTGATCATCGGGGAACCGGTCATCGACCACTCCGGAGATGTCCACCTGAACCTCG
>Ga0316198_10002223_pt1 | contig 11688 bp, 11 predicted proteins | sample OudBieAanoxic_MG_FD_204935 | JGI IMG/M metagenome (GOLD analysis project Ga0316198, IMG submission 204935) | Coastal sediment microbial communities from Oude Bieten Haven, Netherlands - site A anoxic | ecosystem: Environmental > Aquatic > Marine > Coastal > Sediment | place: Netherlands... | reverse complement strand
CGCGGGGACGTCCACGTCGAGATCGTTCGCCCCAAGCGGACGCCCCACCGGCGTCGCCCCAAGCGGACGCCCCACCGGCGCCGAGGCAGCGGACGCCCCACCGGCACCGGGCCGCCGACGCCGCGCACGGGACCACAGGAGCGCCGGGTCTGCACGCGAGGCGCAGGCCGGTCCCCGTAGCGCCCCGACCGTCCGGCCGAGGCGCCGATCGCGTGTTCGGGTGTGCGGGCTAGTTCGACATGCGGTCGATACGCACGGACCACTCGGTGCAATCGGGGTCAAGCTGCTGGACGGTGTAAAGCCCCTCGGGCAGATCGTTGATGGTGGCCGAGGCGAAGGATGAACGCGAGGGCTTGGGGTATTCGAAGTCGCCATCGACCTGCTTCACCAGCAGATCGACCTGCTCGCATTCGGTCGCGTTCCACTGCATGCGGTAGCGGCCGCTGGTCAGCGCGTATGTGGCCTCGGGGTCGTCCTCGCTGGTGAGCTGCGCCTTCTGGGCGAACTCGGGCTCGACGGCGGCTTCCTCGGTCGGCTCCTCGGCCGGCGCCTCGGTCGCGGCGGCTTCCTCGGTCGGCTCCTCGGCCGCGGCCTCGGTGGCGGTCTCCTCAGCCGGCTCCTCGGCAGCCTCGGTCGCGGCGGGGGCCGGAGTCGGCTCCTCGGCAGGCTCGGGCGTGGCGTCGTCCCCGCCGCAGGCGGCGGCGGCGAGACCGATGACGAGGATCGATGCGGCGGCTGCGGGAAGCCTCATGTCCCCCTCCTGTGCAGTAGTGATCAGTCGGGGCAGCCTAGCACGCTCAGACGGAGGACTCGGTATCCGGCAGGCTGTGTCGGGGCTGCGTCATACCGGCTCGGACGCTGCCGTGGTCAGCGAATCGTGGAGCCGTCGGGCCAGCTCGGTCGCGAACGAGCGATCGTTGATGTCCGTCTCCATGCTCACGACCTGCACACGCGCCTCGAGCGCCGTCTCGAGGGCTTCGAAGAGAGCTGCGTCGGCCTCGGGATCGTGGAAGACGGCGCCCGGCACGGAGAGTGCGGAGAGCCCGCCGGTCGGGATGCACACGGTCACCGGACCGGTGGCGGCGTTGAGCTTGCGCGCGAGCTCGGTCCCCAGCTGCGTAGCTTCGGTAGCAGAGATGCGCATGAGCGTGATGGACTCGTTGTGGCGGTAGAGGAGGCGGTCGCGGTATCGCTCCGGGACCGAATCAGGCGGACCGAAGGTGCCGATCTCGGCAGCGCCCAGCGAGACGACCTGGGGGATCCCGGCTGCGGCCGCGGCTTCGAGCCGATGGGGACCGGCGCTGAAGGCACCGCCCACGATTTCGTCGGTGAGCTCGCTCGTGGTCACGTCGAGGACGCCGCTGATCAGGCCGGAGCGTATGAGCTGCTCCATGGCGCGCCCACCCGAGCCCGTCGCGTGGAAGACGAGGACCTCGTAGCCGTGCGCCTCCAGCCACGCTCGCGCGGTCTCCACGCTGGGGGTGGTCACGCCGTACATCGAGGCCGCCACCAGCGGCCGCTCTGGGAGCGTCGAGCGGAAATCCGCGGCCGCCGCGGTCATGCCCGCGATGGCGCCGGCGGCATTGGCCAGGATGCGCTCCGACAGCTGATTGACCCCGGCGATGTCGACGACCGAGTAGAGCATGGCGATGTCGCTGGTGCCCACGTACGGGCGTGTGTCACCCGAGGCCATGGTGGAGACCAGCAGCTTGGGCACGCCCACCGGCAGCGCCTGCATGGCCGATGCGATGATCGATGTGCCGCCGGAGCCACCGACGCCGACGATGCCGTCAAGCCGGCCCTCCGCGTGCAGTCGCTTGACGATCTCGGTCGTCCCGCGGGCCATGGCCATCACGGCTGGCCCGCGATCGGCGGCGGAGGCCAGGGCGGCGCGCGACTCGCCCGCCGCGGCCGCGACCTCGTCGGCGGAGACATCGGCCTCGGCGTCCTCGGAGCGGACGCCACAGTCCACGACCAGCGTCTCGCAGCCGGCCCCACGTACGCGGTCGCGCAGATAGCGCAGCTCAGCGCCCTTGGTATCGAGCGTCCCGACCAGCACCACGACCGGCATCACAACCCCCAGGTCGACCTAGCTGACGATCTTCTCTTCCTGCTGCGAGGCCTTCTCGAGCTCGATCGCGCTCTGCTCGCGGAAGTGGCAGGCCACCAGCTGCTCCTCGCCGTCGGCTGGCGTGGGGTCGATGAGCTGCGGCACCTCGTTCTCGCAGATCTCCGGCCGGCCGAGGCGCTCGCGCAGCCAGCAGCGCGGGTGGAAGTTGCAGCCGGCCGGCGGGTTGACCGGGCTGGGCACGTCGCCCTCGAGGATGATGCGCTTGCGCGCGAGCGTGGGGTCGGGCAGAGGGATGGCCGACATCAGCGCCAGCGTGTAGGGGTGTCGCGGGTCCCGGTAGAGCTGCTCCCGGTTGGTCAGCTCGGCCACGCGGCCCAGGTACATCACCGCCACGCGGTCGCTGATGTGCTCGACCACGCCGAGGTTGTGGGCGATGAACAGGTAGGTCAGCCCGAACTCCCCCTGCAGCGACTTGAGCAGGTTGAGCACCTGGGCCTGGATCGACACGTCGAGCGCGGAGACCGGCTCGTCGCAGACGATGATGTCTGGCTCCATCACCAGCGCGCGGGCGATGCCGATGCGCTGGCGCTGGCCACCGCTGAACTCGTGCGGATAGCGGTCGGCGTGGTACGGCTGCAGTCCGACCAGGTCCATGATGTCGGCGACCTTCTTGCGCCGCTCCTTGGTGGTCCCGAGCTTGTGGATGCGCAGGCCTTCACCGATGCTGTCGCCCACCAGCTGGCGCGGGTCGAGCGAGGCGAAGGGGTCCTGGAACACGATCTGCATGCGCTTGCGGTACGGCTGCAGCTCCTTGCCCTGGAGCTCGGTGATGTCCTTGCCGTCGAAGATGATGCTTCCACCGGTGGGGTCGATGAGACGAAGCAACAGTCGGCCGATGGTGGTCTTGCCGCAACCGGACTCGCCCACCAGGCCCAGCGTCTCGCCGCGCCCGATCTCGAGGTCCACGCCGTCGACGGCCCGCACCTCGGCCACCGTCCGCTGGAGCACGCCGGCCTTGATGGGGAAGGCCTTCTTCAGGCCCTCGAGGCGGACGAGCGGATCGTCGAGACGGTTGGAGGTGTTGGCGACGGCGGCAGTCGTATCGGTCATGAGCCGGCCTCCGGCCAGGTGTCGGGGTCGGGACGGGGTGAGCCGTCCTGGTGGTGGTAGAGCCAGCAGCGTACGAGGTGTTCGTTCCCGGATGTGAGCAGCTCGGGATGGACCCGGTCGCCCAGGACACAGCCGTGCTCCTCCTTGGCCACGCAGCGCGGGCTGAAGCGGCACGCCTCCGGCAGCTCGATGAGGTTGGGCACAGAGCCGGGGATCGTGGCCAGCTCGTCGAGGATCTCGCCGGGCACGGGCACCGCGCCGATGAGCCCCTGCGTATAGGGGTGCTTGGGGTCGGCGAAGAGCGTGCGCACGTCGGTCTGCTCCACGATTTCGCCGGCGTACATGACCGCGGCCCGGTCACACATCTCGGCCACCACGCCCAGGTCGTGGGTGATGAGCACGATGGCCGTGCCCGTTTCCTGCTGGAGCATGCGCATGAGGTCGAGGATCTGCGCCTGGATGGTCACGTCAAGCGCCGTCGTGGGCTCGTCGGCGATGAGCAGCTCGGGCTCGCACGAGAGGGCGATGGCGATCATCACGCGCTGCGCCATGCCGCCTGACATCTCGTGCGGGTAGGCCTCGTAGCGCCGGTTGGCATCGGGGATGCCGACCATGTCCATCAGCTCCAGGCTCCGGGCGGCAGCTGCCTTCTCGTCCAGGTCGCGGTGGATCATCAGCGCTTCGGAGATCTGCGGGCCCACCTTCATCACCGGGTTCAGCGACGACTGGGGCTGCTGGAAGATCATGGCGATGCGGTCGCCGCGGATCTTGCGCATCTCATCGCTCGACAGCTGCAGCAGGTCCTGGTCGCCGAAGAGGACCTCGCCGCCCTCGACCTTGCCCGGCTCTCCGACCAACCCGAGGATGGTCAGCGAAGTGACCGACTTGCCACAGCCCGACTCGCCCACGAGACCCAGGACCTCACCCTTGTTGACGTGGAAGTCCACGCCGGTCACGGCCTTGATCACGCCTGCCCGGGTGTAGAACGAGGTGCGCAGTCCCTTGACCTCGAGGATGCGCTGCGGGTCAGTGCTCTTGGGGCGGTCCACGTTCTCGCTCACCTGTTGAGCCTCGGGTCAAGGGCGTCGCGGATGCCGTCGCCGAGCAGGTTGAAGGCCAGCACCATCACGGTCAGCATGAAGGCCGGCGCCAGCACCAGCAGCGGGCGGGTGAAGATGGAGTTGAAGTCGCGGCCGATCATCGCGCCCCATTCGGGCGTGGGCTCCCCGACGCCAAGGCCCAGGAAGGAGAGCGCGGCCACTTCCAGCACGGCCGTGGCGATGCCCAGCGAGCCGGCCACGATGAGCGGCGTGACGGAGTTGGGGATGACGCGTCGACGCAGGATTCCGCTGCTCGACTCGCCCAGCGCGCGCGATGCGGTCACGTAGTCCTGCTCGCGAGTGGTGAGCACGGCCGAACGGGTGAGGCGGGCATAGAGCGGGATGGACACGATGATCACGGCCGTGAGGGCGTTGACCAGGCTCGGCCCGATGAGGGTCACGATGGCGATTGCCAGGATGAGGGCAGGGAACGACAGGACGATGTCCATGATGCGCATGAGGACCATGTCGGTCCCGCCACCCCCGAAGCCCGCGACAGCACCGATGATGGCGCCGATGAGGATGGCGATGCCGACCACGATGGGGCCGATGGGCAGCGAGATGCGTGTGCCGTAGACGACGCGGCTGAAGATGTCGCGGCTGTTGCCGTCGGTGCCGAGGTACGTCTCGGGCTCGGTCTCCGGACAGCCCCAGGCGCCCAGGATGGGCAGCTCGTAGAAGGCGTGGATGCAGGGCTCGGCGCGGCGACCCGGTTCGTCGGGATCGGTCAGCGGATCGATCGGGTTGTAGGGCGCGATGAGCGGCGCGAACACGGCGGTGAAGGTGAGGATGGCCAGCAGGATCAGCCCGACCTGCGCCGAGCGCTGCGCGAGGATGTTGCGCAGGGTCTCCTTGATCCGCGCAGCGCGCGCGGAACCGGCGGTCTGGGCGCTCTTGCTGGCAAGCTCGGCCTCGCCCTTGCGATCGCCGTCCATCCGCGTGCTCATCGTGCGTCCCTCACTTGAGCCGCACCCGCGGGTCGAGGAAGGCGTAGGAGATGTCGACGATGAGGTTCACGGTCAGGTAGATGAGAGCGATGATGAGCGTGAAGGCCTGCACCACGATGTAGTCGCGAGAGGTGATGGCGTCGTACATCGTGCGCCCCACGCCCGAGAGGTTGAAGACCGTCTCGGTCAGGACCGCGCCGGCGAGCAGCAGGCCCAGCTGCAGGCCGATGATGGTCACCACCGGCAGCATCGCGTTGCGGAACGCGTGCTTGCGCAGCACGTTGCGCTCGGCCACGCCCTTGGCCCTCGCGGTGCGGATGTAGTCGAGGCCGAGCACCTCCAGCAGGGATGAGCGGGTGATGCGCGCGACGATGGCCAGCGAGATGGTGCCCAGCGCGATGACCGGCAGGATGAGGTGCTGCACGGCGTCGGCCCACTGCCGGAACTGGAAGGTGATCAGGAAGCTGAAGGTGTAGAGGCCCGAGAGGAAGTCGAGGACCGCGCGAGGCAGGCCCCCCAGGTCCTCCAGCCCGAATGCCTCCGGGATGGTCTCGAACTGCAGGCCCGGCGACAGCCGACCCGATGGAGGCAAGCCGATGCGCACCCCGAAGAGGTCCTCGGTGAGGCTCGGCAACGACACCGCGAAGACGAACTGCAGGAGCAAGGCGAGCACGAAGATCGGCACCGAGACGCCGAGGATGGCCACCACCATCGTGGTCACGTCGGTCCTGGAGTTGCGCCGGAGAGCGGCCAGGAGACCCAGCAGCACACCGATGACCGAGGCGAACAGGAGCGCGTAGAAGGCCAGCTCCATGGTCGTTGGCAGGCGCTCGATGAGGATCTCGGTCACCGGACGGCCGTAGCGGATGGAGTCGCCCAGGTCGCCCGTCAGGACCTGGCTCAGGTAGGCCGTGAACTGGTTGTCGATCAGCGACGCCGGGATCTCCTCGGGCTGAAAGACGAAGGCTCGGTCGATCTTGAACAGGCCCGGAACGATGGCCTTGTTCAACCCGAAGCGCTCGTTGAAGGCAGCGCAGACCTCGTCCGTCGCGCGCTCGCCGAGGGCGGCGATGCACGGGTCGCCGGGCAGCAGCCGGGCGATGACGAAGACGATGAAGATGATGCCGAGCAGCGTGGGGATGCTGGCCAGCAGCCGCCGGATGATGTACTGGGTCAACGAATTCCGCTAGTGACGGGTCTGGTCGCGGGGCGCGTTGTCCGAGGGCAGGCGAGGGGCGCCACCTTCGCGGTGACGCCCCTCACCATCATGGTTCGAGCTGGGTGACTACTCGGCTGCGGGCGGGTTCAGGAAGCCGCCCCACTGGCCGGGATAGTAGGTGAAGTTGCCGTCGCGGCCGATGTGCAGCGGGTTCATGGTGTCCCACTGGACCGCGTACGAGGTGACCACGTCGTTGGCGTCAAAGGTGGCGCCGTTGTGGAAGGTCACGCCGTCGCGCAGGCTGCAGGTCCACTCCGAGAGATCCTCGTTGGAGACGCACTCCTCGGCGAGGGTCGGATAGGGAGCGACCCCAGCGACCTCGAAGGCGTAGAGCGACTCCACGACCTGCTCGCACATGCGCAGCGCCTCACCGTCGGTCTCGTCGGCGCAGTACATGCCGGCCGGCTCTGCGTTCTGCATGAACACGAGCTGATCGTCAGCACCGGGGCCGATGACGGCGAATACCTCGTTGCCCAGGGGCGACGAGTGAGCGCCTTCGATGTCGGCCTGCCAGGCGGTGGCGGAACCACCGCTCGCGACCGGCACCATGGGGATGTTGGCCTTGACGGCGTTGTTGGCCTCTGTGTAGGCCTCCGTGCGGATGGCCGGGTCGGAGGTCGTGCCGCCCTTGAAGAGCGCGTCCCACACGTCCTGGAAGCCATCGCCGAACTGGGCGCTGGCGCCGGGGCCGAAGTGGAAGTCGAGGAAGTTGGTGGGATCGGGATAGTCGGCACCCCAGCCGAGGAGGTGCAGACCGGTCAGCGAGCCGGCGTCGGCGTTGTCCAGGAACGTGCCGGACTCCTGCACGTCGACGAAGGCGTCGATGCCCAGGTTGGTCTTCAGCTGGTCCTGGATGTCAACGGCGACCTGCTCGGGGAAGGGCAGGTACACGCGGTCGACGACACGCAGCGAGATGGGGATCTCAGGCATGGCGTCGAAGCCTTCCTCAGCCAGGCCCTCGGCCAGCAGCGCCTGCGCTGCTTCGACGTCGTAGTCGTACCAGGGCTCACCCTCGCACGCGAACGCGATCGAGCAGGGGGTGAACCACTGCGCCACGTTCGAGCCCTCGGGGTAGAAGGTGTCCACGATCCGCTGGCGGTCGATGCCCTGCGCGATGGCCTGGCGCACCTTCTGGTTGTTGAAGGGCGGGTGGAAGTTGTTCATGCCGACGTAGACGACATTGAGGCCTTCGCGCGGCTCGATCTTCAGGTTGGGATCGGCCTCGATGATGTCGAGATCGTCGACGCTCGGGTTGTCGATGCCGTCGACGGTGCCGGACTGCAGCTCGAGGAGCTTCTGGCCGGGCTCGGACGAGAAGCGCACCACGACGGTCTCGGACAGGACGGGATCGCCCCGCCAGCCCTCGAACGCCTCGAAGATGATCTCGTTACCGCGGCGCCACTCCTGGACCTTGTACGGGCCGGTTCCGTTGGGGCTCTCGACGATGGTGCCGTCGGGCACGGCCTCGGCGAGGTAGTCGGCGTCGTTGATGCCGAACGCCGAGAACGCGACCTTCGACAGGAACGCCGGGTCGGGGTTGCAGAGCTCGAACTTGACGGTCTGGGCGTCAAGCGCCTCGATGCTCTTGATCTGGCCGGTGTACGGCGCACCGTTGAACGTGCCGGCTTCGCAGTCCACCTCAGAGTAGTTCGGGTAGACGCTCCAGCCGCCCTCCGGCATCTCGCCCGGGCCGTCCTGTGCGAACACCGGCGCTGCCGATACGGCGAGGAGCGCGATGGCGCCGCCCATGGCGGCTGCAGACAACCAAGTAGGTCGTCGGGTCATCCGGTTCTCCTTCCTTCTCCCGCGACGGATTGCCGGGCGACCTCATGCCAGAGGGACCGTCAGGTCGTGGCTCCTCCTCAGCCAGCCCGGCGGGTGCGCAGCGAGACACAACACTCGCACCCTTCGCGGCGTAGGGGGAAGCCTAGCACCGCCGTGAAGCGGTCGCGTGCCGGCCATGGTTTCGATCCGGGGTCGAAGATCAGGCTTTGCGCCTTGCTATGCGTAGGGGCATGCGCTAACATACGCGCATGGCAGTTCCTGCGCTCGAGCGTGACCCCGGCACGAAGGACGCGCCACGCCGCATACCGGTGAACCTCAGCCTGCCCGCGGATCTGGTCGAATCGCTTGACCGTGTGGCCGGCCCGCGACAGCGCAGCGCGTTCGCCGAGGAGGCCATCCGTCGTGCCATCCGGCGCGAGAAGCTGCGACTGTCCATCGAGCGAACGGCCGGCTCCCTGCCGGCTGATCGGTATCCCCACTGGCGAACGTCAGAGGCTGTCGTGGAATGGGTTCGTGAGATGCGAGCCGAGGTCACCACCACGGACCCCGGCACATGAAGCTGTTGCTGGATTCGGCGTTCGTGATCGACCACATGCGTGGTGTGCCAGAAGCCGTGGACCGATACCGCGCGCTTTTCAACGCTGGTGACGAACCCGTGGTGAACGAGATCGTCGTATGCGAGGTTCGCGCCGGTACGCTGGACGAGGAGCTACCGTCCTTCCACGCCTTCTTCGAGCCCGTGGAATTCATCCAGCCTGGTCCGGATGCCGCTCAGGTGGCGGGCGTGTGGCGAGAGCACGCACGCCGCAAGGGCTACCACCTGAGCCTGGCCGACTCCCTCATCGCCTCAGCGGCTGCCGCTGTGGGCGCCGCCGTCCTGACTCGCAACGTCAAGGACTTCGGCCTGACGCCGGTCGACATCGAGACGTACTGACGCGACGCGACCGGCGGTCGAACACGGAATACACTCCCGGCATGGAGCCGCTGCGCATCGCCCTCGCCCAGATCGCCCCGCGCCTCGGTGCCCTGGAAGCCAACTTCGCCCGGCACCACCAGCTCATCGCGGAGGCCAGGGAGCACGAGGCCGACCTGGTGGTCTTCCCCGAGCTAGGGCTGACCGGCTACCTGCTGCAGGACCTCAACGCCGAGGTAGCCATGCGGCGCAACGATCCGCGACTGCTGGAGCTGGCGCAGGCCGCAGGCCCGATGAGCGCCGTCGTCTCCTTCGTCGAGGAGTCGTCCGACCACAAGCTCTTCATCAGCGCTGCGCTGCTCGAGAACCAGGCTGTTCGCCACGTCCACCGCAAGGTCTTCCTGCCCACCTACGGCCTCTTCGATGAGCGTCGCTTCTTCGCCCCCGGCTCGACCATCCGCGCGGCCACCTCGGAGAACCTGGACCTGCGCCTGGGCATCAGCGTGTGCGAGGACTTCTGGCACCTGGCCACCCCGCAGCTGCTGGCGCTCGACGGCGCGCAGGTGCTCATCAACGTCTCCTCCTCGCCCGGGCGCGACGTGGCCGCCATCAACGAGACGGGCCTGGGTACGGCCGAGTCGTGGCGCTCGCTCAACCGCACCTACGCGCAGCTCACCACCAGCTACGTCGTCTTCGTCAATCGCGTCGGCGTGGACGAGTCGATCACCTTCTGGGGCGGTTCCGAGGTCGTGGCCCCCGACGGCGACAGCGTCTTCCGGGCACCGACGCACGACGAGGGCCTGTACGTGACGCAGATCCACCCGGCCGAGCTGCGCCGCGAGCGTATCGCCTCGCCGCTGCTGCGCGACGAGCGGCCGGAGGTCGTCATGCGCCAGCTGGACCAGATCATCGGCGAGCGCCTCGAGCGCAACGCTCGCAGCGCCAGGCGGCCATGACGACCGACGGCCCGGGGCGGGCCTTCGAGCTGCCCGCAGAGCTGGCCATCGACACCGACGCTGCTCGGCGCATCATCGGCGAATTCATCCGTGCCCAGCTCGACCAGGCCGGCTTCGAGAAGGTATTGCTGGGGCTGTCGGGCGGCATCGACTCGGCGCTCGTGGCCTATCTTGCGTCCGAGGCCATCGGGCCCCAGAACGTGCTCGCCGTGCTCATGCCCTACCGCACCTCCTCGCCCGAGTCGCGCGCGGACGCGGAGACGGTCGTGGCCGACCTCGGTTGTGCCAGCGAGCTCGTCGACATCAGCGCCATCGTGGACGGCTACTACGAGGACGGGCGCACCGACGCCACACCGCTGCGCCGCGGCAACTTCATGGCCCGCGCGCGCATGATGGTGCTCTACGACCACTCGGTCACGTGGGGCGGCCTGGTCATCGGCACGGGCAACAAGACCGAGACGCTCATCGGCTACTCCACGCTGTGGGGCGACAGCGCCAGCGCCTTCAACCCCATCGGCGACCTCTACAAGTCGCAGATCCGCCAGCTGTCGGTGGCCATCGGCGTGCCGGAGGCGATCATCACCAAGGCCCCGTCGGCCGACCTGTGGCCGGGCCAGACCGACGAGGAAGAGGTCGGCTTCAGCTATGCCGAGGTCGACCGCATCCTCTTCCGCCTGGTCGACCGCCGGCTCTCGCTCGATGAGATCGTGGCCGACGGCTTCGAGCACGAGCTGGTGGAGCGGGTCGATCGGATGGTCGCCGGCTCGGAGTTCAAGCGGCAGGTGCCGCCCATCGCCAAGATCGGCCCGCGCACGGCCGGCATCGACTACCTCTACCCACGCCGGCGCCCGCGTTCGGCGCGTGACTGACGTGGCCCGCGAGGGCGGCCGCGGCACGCTCTACGTGGTGGCCACGCCCATCGGCAACCTCGGCGACATCAGCGCGCGGGCGCTCGACGTGCTGCGCTCGGTGGCGGTGGTGGCCGCCGAGGACACGCGCGTCACGCGGAAGCTGTGGACCCGCTTCGACATCGACACGCCGCTGGTCAGCTATCACGCGCACAGCGGGGCCGGGCGCGCGGCCGACCTGTTGGCCCGGCTCGGGGATGGCGATGACGTCGCGCTCGTGACCGATGCCGGCACGCCGCTGGTGAGCGATCCGGGCGACGAACTGGTGGCGGCCTGGGCCGAGCGGGGTGGTGCTGTCGTGCCCGTGCCGGGCGCCTCGGCCGTGCTGGCGGCGCTCGTGGCGTCGGCCCTGCCCGCGCCGCGCTGGGGCTTCGAGGGCTTCCTGCCGCGCAAGGGCCGTGAGCGACGGGAGCGGCTCGCGCGCGTCGCACGCGACGACCGCGCGACCGTCATCTTCGAGGCGCCCGCCCGCGCGGCTGCCACGCTGCACGATCTGGCCTCGGCCTGCGGAGGCGAGCGTCGCGCCGCACTCGCGCGCGAGCTGACCAAGCTGCACGAGGAGGTGCGGCGCGGCACGCTGGCCGAGCTGGCGCAGGGTGCCGACGCGGTGCCGCCCAGGGGCGAGATCGTCGTCGTGGTGGCCGGTGCCGACGAGGCGGCAGTGGCGGCCATCAGCCTC
>Ga0316198_10002222_pt1 | contig 11689 bp, 8 predicted proteins | sample OudBieAanoxic_MG_FD_204935 | JGI IMG/M metagenome (GOLD analysis project Ga0316198, IMG submission 204935) | Coastal sediment microbial communities from Oude Bieten Haven, Netherlands - site A anoxic | ecosystem: Environmental > Aquatic > Marine > Coastal > Sediment | place: Netherlands... | reverse complement strand
CCATAAGTTACTTCTCGCTTAGCATAGGTCACGTCTTGGACTTCTTTAAGTTGGCCAGCAAGAAGACTTTCAAAGACCACTTGATTAGGCACTTGGGAATCGATGTTAATTAACTGGTCCCCTTTGTATAAGCTTACAAGTGAGTACTTGGTCTTTCTATTTGGGTTATCACTTGGTTCAAGAAATACTTGAACCCCTTCAATAAATAATTCCCTACATCGACCCGTATTTTTAACATGTACTTTTACGACAGTGCCATCTAGATCAACTTCTGCAATAAATCGGTTAAGGCGCTTAATAAAGCGGGCTTTGACTAGTGGTCGATAATTCATTTAATACCTCACTTAGCTTATTAACTAAACTCTTTCTCTTGCTTTTTGACAGGTTTCGCCTATAACAAGGTGGGTTGGAATCTTCACCTTAAGGAAATCCTTGGTCTTCTTACTCACTATACGTTCAAATAATATTTTCGCGCATTCATTACCGATAAGCTTGAGATTCTGTGCCACACTCGTTAGTCTAGGTGTGGTCCATTCAAGCATTCGAATGTTATCAAAGCCTATAATAGAAATATCATCAGGAATCCGTAGGTGTCGGTTATAACAACATTTCATTGCACCTAAAGCCATAGCATCCCCAGCCACGAACACAGCTGTTGGTGGGTCTTCAAGGTCTAGTAGGACGCACATCACCTCTAAGCCTCTTTCAAATTCAAAGAAACCACCATCCTGTAAGTAATCGGCTCTAAGAGGTAGGTTGTTCTCATGCAGGGCATCCATATATGCCCTACGACGCTCGTAACCTGCATAGGTGATATCATTGCCATAGATATGGGCGATCTTAGTATGGCCTAAGTCAATTAGGTAATTCATGGCTTCTTTAGCCCCTGTATAATGGTCGGAGTAGACACAGTTCACTTGCTCATTAGGTAGGTCAAATAAGACGCTAGGAATATCGCTTTCTAACAATTCTTGTACACCTGGTCGGTTCAGATCCGTACACAGAATTAGAATGCCATCAACACTTCTTTGGCGGCAGTGATTAATATAACTATCCACTGAACCATCGCCTATCGCATTTGAAATCATGAGCATGTCATAACCTTTACGTTCGATTTCCTGACGAAATTCTTGAACAAAACCACCAAAGAAAGGGTGTTCCAAGCCATCTTTTGATACATCATCTAAGATGACACCTATGGTGAAACTACGCTTCATCACCAAGCTTCTTGCACTGGCATTAGGCACATAGCCCATTTCTTTCGCCATATCGACTATGAGTGTTCGTGTCTTATCACTTACATCTGTATAACCATTAAGGGCCTTTGACACTGTCGTAACTGAAACCCCTGTTGCCTTTGCAATATCACCGATTTTAACCATACTAGAGCTCCTTACCATTTTATTACTGTGAATGCCATCTACTTCAACATCCCATCTTATACACCTAGGACTTTCTATGATAACACAAAGCCTTCCCTCAATACAGTATCTTTGGAAAGGCTTGAACATAACTCTTCTATGCCACTTATTCTATCTATTATTCAACAATATCATTAGTGCCATCTCCCAGTCAACCACTGGTTCTGTCACTTCCATACATGCCGTGGTGACTGTAAAGGGGGTCTCATCATCACTATATCTAGCTGAAACTTTACTAATTCTCTTAGCAACAATCGTCCCTGACTTGTAATCGGTATTAGGTAAAGATACGACAAATAGATCATTAGCTATCCGGCCAATACCATCCACATCCCTGGTCTCATTCTTTAGAATAATCGCTAGGGTCTGTATAATTAGGTCTAAGCTACCCTCACCATGAATACCTTCAATGAATTCATAGCCATCAATACGTACTGCCACTAGGGTTAGTGGATGTCTGTACCTATGCGCCCGCTTAACTTCTTGATTGAGTAATTCAACAATGCTGTGATGGTTATAGAGACCACTCTGTTCATCTCTATGCAATTCACCTACCCCACCTGTATTCTGGCTTAAGTGTTCCGTCTGATCTGAGAAGCTAAGCACTTTTAAGTCATCACCTGCCCCATCTAACATCATGGATTTTTCAATATAGAGACCTTTGAGCTCATGATTGGCTGTAACAACCATGTGTAATCCTGGCTCATTTATTTTGTCAATCATTGGGAATATAAAGGAAATCGGCTTCCCGATAACTTCTTCTACCTCATAAGTCAAGATAAGCTCTGCAGACTTGTTCCAACTACAAATCAGGTTGGAGGCATTGAATAAGCATATGCCTGTCTTAATCGGTGCAATACTTGGCATATTATAATCATCTGACTTCATCAATAAGGCAAGGTCTGTATTAATTATATCTCTAAATGACGCTATAAGCTTATGGCTGCTATCGCTAAACTTATGAACCTTTGTGTCCTCAATAGCCAATGTACCAAAAACTTCTTTGTCAGGCCATTGGATGGTCAACCCCAAATAAGCGGTAGGTAATGCCACACAACCTTGCCAATGATCACTTATAGAAGTGTCTTCTACGACTAGTCGTTGACCTTGACTAATCAGGGTCTCATCCAAGCTTCTACCCCCTAATTGATGCCTGCTATTAGGGGTCGTAGCTTGACTATTCGTTAGGATAACATCAATAGACACCTGATCTATACGGGTAATTTTTGACATGGTGACACCCAAGAGGTTAGCAACAAACTCTAGCATATTCTGCCATTTAAGTAACATAATTTTATTGGGTTGTGGTTTTTCTATTGCACTTATGGCCACACAAGTATCTGTCTTTGTCCTTGCATTATGCACCATAACTGTTTGTCTAGCTGACATGTCTTAATTCCCCCTTCTTCCTAGCTTAACGGAAGCTTCTTCTATGAAATAGTATAGCACAATAGACTTTACCCTCTGCCTATTTCCAAGAAAAACCTTTGGTTAATTGGACCTATAGAACTCTATTGAGGACAAGATAGGTAGGGGTTTAGTGCCACTTGTTCCAACCTATTAAGGGGTAAAAGAAAAGACCAGCATTTACTTGCTGGTCTTTTGCTCCTCCTATAACCTGTTTTAGTATGCTTTACCCCAGTAAACCATTGATTCTGCTGGTTTACCGCAGCAGATACAAGTCTCTGAAATATTTTCCTGCTCAAATGGCATACATCTTGAGGATGCACCTGTCTCTTCTTTAATTTTCTCTTCACAAGCCACATCACCACACCACATAGCTTTAACAAAACCTGGTGATTCTTTAAGAGACTTAGCAAATACTTCCATCGTTGTTGCTGAGCTAGTGTGGGCCTCTCTGTGCTTAGTCGCTTTTTCTAGAAGTTCTTTTTGCATCACTTCAAGGAGCTTAGCCACTTCTTCTTCAATATTGTCTAAAGAAACAAAGAGCTTCTCACGGGTATCTCTTCTAACAAGAACACATTGATTCTTCTCAATATCCTTAGGCCCAATCTCAAGACGTACTGGAACACCTTTCATTTCATGCTCAGAGAATTTCCATCCTGGGCTTTTATCCGATGCATCAACTTTAACTCTATGGTTAGCGCCAAGAAGTGCTCTAAGTTCTTCAGCTTTTTCTAGGACACCCTCTTTTTTCTGCATAATTGGTATAATCATTAATTCTACTGGTGCAATAGCTGGTGGTAAAACAAGACCAGAATCATCACCATGAACCATGATGACCGCACCAACAAGTCTGGTACTCATACCCCATGATGTCTGGTGGACATATTGGAGCTTGTTCTCTTTATCCGTATACTGTATATCAAATGCTTTAGCAAAACCATCACCAAAGTTATGGCTTGTCCCTGATTGAAGGGCTTTACCATCATGCATAAGAGCTTCGATTGTGTAAGTTGCGTTAGCCCCTGCAAACTTCTCTTTGTCTGTTTTACGCCCTTTAACCATTGGTATCGCAAGGACATTAGCACAAAACTCTGAGTACACATTCAACATTTTGATGGTTTCTTCTTGGGCTTCATCAGCCGTTGCATGGGCTGTATGACCTTCTTGCCATAGGAATTCTGAAGAGCGTAAGAAAGGTCTTGTTGTCTTCTCCCAACGTACAACAGAACACCATTGGTTATATAATTTAGGAAGATCTCTGTATGATTGAATGATGTTGGCATAGTGTTCACAGAACAATGTCTCTGACGTTGGTCGAATACATAAACGTTCTGCTAACTTCTCTTCACCACCATGGGTCACCCAAGCAACTTCTGGAGCAAATCCATCCACATGATCTTTCTCTTTTTGTAAGAGACTTTCTGGTATGAACATTGGCATATACACATTCTCATGATCCGTATCTTTAAACCTTTGATCCAGTTGCTTCTGAATTAATTCCCAGATTGCGTAACCATAAGGCTTAATAACCATACAGCCTTTAACACTTGAGTAGTCAATGAGTTCTGCCTTCTTAACAACATCCGTGTACCACTTTGAGAAGTCTTGATCCATACTAGTAATTGCTTCGACGAAATTCTTTTTAGCCATTGTAAATTCTCCTTTATTCAATCAACTATTTCTATTGTTTTATATGATTACCTCTTAGTAAGAGTCGTGAGTCCTCGACGGAAATTGCACTTTGCTGAAGTAATCTATTTACATAGGAGTGAAGATGAGTTCCTAGGAAGGTATGTTATGCCCTGTCCGAAATGTATTCTTATACATGAGGTTTGGTCATAGCTTACCTGACAACGGAAATCGCTTCAATCCGAAGTAGATTTTACATAGTCATAGGGATGAGTCCCTAGGAAGCTTCGTCAATGAAGGTCCGAAGTGTATCCTTATACACGAGGTTCTTCATTGATGTAGCTGACGACGGTAATCTCCCTATGACGAAATAAAATTAAAAAAGCCCCTTGCATGAGTACACATACAAGGGGCGTCATAGACACGTTACCACCCTAATTAATGTCCTTAGACATTGTCTTAGTTGCCATTATATCGGTTAGCTACCGGTAGGGTTTGCCCTACTGCTCTGAGATAGGTTCAATGGCGCTCGGTCGGAATCTTTCACCAAATAAATTCCGTCTCTTAAACCTTGCTAACTATTTACTAAGTCTCTTCTTTGCATTACTTCCTATACAATTAAGTGAAGTGTACTAGGAATTAACCTATTTGTCAAGATGCTAACCCAAGTCTACTGGTGAAGCAAGCAAATAATCATTGAAATCATCCCTAAACTATGGTATCTTTTTAAAGCACAACATATAGTGTTGTGAGATGAATTGTTAACCATATATTGTACTTTTTGTGAATTGTCATACTATTTCATGCCTTATCACACTTATGATTCAAACCTATATAATTACTTGTGAGGAACACTTATGCCACCATACATTAGCACCAACAATCATTATTATCGTAACGAAGGAGATACAAAAAACATGGCAATCGTAATCGACGGTATCATCGGCGCAGGAAAAAGTACATTAGCCCACTTCTTAAGTGAAGCTTTAAGCGTGCCATTATTTGAAGAACTCAATGACAATGACAGTGATTCTATGGCTCAAAGAATGTTAGACCGCTTCTATGCAGATCAAAAGCGTTGGAGTGCCATCATTCAGGTCATGTTCTTAAACGATCGATTCAGGGATATTAAAGCCATTGAAGCGAGTGGTAACGAAGCCATTATTGATCGTTCCATCTACGGTGATGAAATATTTGCCAAAACCATTAACGACAGAGGAAATATGACAGATGATGAGTTCAATATCTACCGCGATCTCCTTCATAACATGCTAGAACACATCCAGCCACCTGAAGTCCTTATCTATATCGATGTCTCAATTGACACCGCTATGGAACGTATTGCCAAAAGAAATCGCTCGACTGAAGCCGACTTAATTCCTAGAGATTATATGGAAGACTTAAAGCGCAACTATGAGACCTGGTATGAAAATTATGACCTTTCCCCTAAAATTAGAATTGACCTAAATGATAGCGAACCTGATTGCAATGGTGAATTAAAGCCTGAAATTAAGAAAATGATTCTTGATGCTGTAAGACCTTATGTGGATGTTACAGAACTGGTCTGCTAGTCTCTAATAGTTGATTATATAATAATTAAGGAACAGGACACGTAAGCTTACGTGTCCTGTTCCTTTTTTGCTTGCTTCTTAATATTACTATGCACTTATTACCAATATCAACAAAATGCCTAATCTAGATGATTCATTTCATCTATAAGTCCTTGAAGAAATTCTTCTGATATATGACCTTGACTAAAAGTGATAAAGTTTCTTAAAGGCATATAACGAAACATAGCTTCTTTCATGTCATTTGTCACAGCTTTTGCTGCTTCGCCTGCCTCAGACTTCTCTTCCTCAGCACCACCAAAAGCTTGCTCTAATCCCTTCAATACAGGCTTTAGAATTTCCATCGCTCTAGGGTTAGGCATTAGGTCCCCTAATAAAGTATTCATATGATACTGGTCTCTCATAATTAAAGTCGTTGTCACATGGATTGCTTTAACACATTGAATATCCCTTGAAGACTTTCCTACACGAATTTCAAAGTCACCTGTTTCCACATGCCAGTCACTGATTTCTGTATTGTAGTAGGCAAAGCTCCGCTTGTTCAAGATGAACGTCACTTCCTTGGTCTCACCTGGATTTAAAGCAACTTTCTCAAAACCTTTAAGCTCATTGCTTGGTCTAATCACAGTGCTTTCCAAATCAGAGACATATAATTGAACCACTTCTTTACCAAAAACAGCGCCTGTATTGGTAATATCGATGGTGACTGTCACTAGATCATTGTCATTAATGGCCTCGGCCGATAGTCTCATATTGCTGTAGTTAAAGCTTGTATAAGAAAGTCCATGGCCAAATGGAAAGAGCACCTCCATCTTCTTCTGATCATAGTAACGATAACCAACAAAGATGCCTTCTCTGTATTCAACCACATCTTTTTCTCCTAGATAAAAAAGGTATGAAGGATTATCTTCCAGAGCTAGTGGGAAGGTTTCAGCCAGTTTACCACTAGGGTTGGCTTTACCAAAGAGTAAATCTATGGTCGCTTCTCCTACTGATTGACCAGAAAGATAGGCCTCTAGAATACCTTTAACGTCCTCTACCCAAGGCATTTCTACCGGTGAACCGTTATGAAGGACAACCACAACATTTGGCTGAACTTTTGTCACTTCTGCAATTAGGTGATCGTGGGATTTAGGCAATCTCATATGACTTCTATCATAACCTTCTGATTCAAAAGCATCTGGGAGACCTACGAATAGAACAGCAACTTCAGCTGCCTTTGCCACAGCCACAGCCTCTTCAACCATAGCATCATCAATGACATCTTCAGACACGTCATATCCCTGAGCATAAGTCACTTGGCAAGCAACTGCTGATAAAGCACTAGAAGATTTGTGCACATTGATATTCGAGCTACCACCACCCTGGAACCTTGGCTTATTGGCAAATTCTCCAATGAAAGCAATTTTTTGATTTTCTGACAAAGGTAATATAGCTTCATTCTTTAGAAGTACCATTGAAGCTACAGCCGCTTCTCTAGCTTTTTCATGATGGGCATCTCTATCAAAAACAGCTTGATGGTCTCGATGACTTTCAAAGCGGTCTACTTGTGTCAAAATACGCTCAACACTTAAGTTCAACGTAGCTTCACTTAGGTCACCAGCCTCAACCGCTTCAACAATTTTCTTACCGTTAAGGCCAAAGGAAGAAGGCATTTCAAGGTCCATCCCTGCATTAAGGCCTAAAACGCGGTTATTGACCGCACCCCAATCACTTACCACAAATCCTTCAAAGCCCCATTCGTCTCTCAATACTTCTGTTAGAAAATGGTGGTTCTCTGATGCAAATACACCATTAACTTTATTATAAGAACACATGACCGTCCATGGCTGTGCTTCCTTAATTGGTGTTTCAAAGCTTGCTAAATAAATCTCTCTTAGGGTCCGTTCATCCACCTCAGAACTTGAGGTCATTCTCCTATGTTCTTGGTTGTTGGCCAGATAATGTTTCATACTAGTGCCTACATGTTTACTCTGAACACCTTGAATCTGCTTAGATGCCATTTCACTAGACAAATAAGGGTCTTCAGATAGATATTCGAAGTTACGACCACATAGGGGCGACCGCTTAATGTTCACCGCTGGACCAAGAAGAACACCTACACCTTCTGCTTGACATGATTCACCTAAGTATTCACCAACCTCTTTAATAAGTTGACGATCAAAAGATGCGGCAATGGTACAACCTGTTGGAAAACAAACAGCCTTAATACTATTGTTAAAGCCTAGATGATCGCCCACTAGCTCTTGTTTACGTAAACCGTGAGGTCCATCGCTGACCATCATTTTAGGTATATTAAGTCTTTCTATAGGTGCCGTATGCCAAAAGTCACTTCCCGAACATAAGCTCGCTTTTTCTTCAATGGTCATTTCACTAATCAGTTTTTTTATATCCATTTCTTACCTCCATCAGTTTAAGTGTCAAACTATCCTATTTCGTCTAAGTATTCAGTACCTGAACCTCTACTAACCTCATTCTACCTGTGTTACAATACTAATAGATAATGCTTTTTTATGTTTAGTAATGCTTTTTTATGCAAAGGAGTTGTAATGATTTATCACCAAAACGGTCAACCAAGTCTTTCTTTTATACGCCAAGCCCTTAACACTTACTACTATTCTACAGGGTATCCCTGCACTTTTATTCCCTTCGACAAGGACCACATGTATGCGACTCAAATTGGTATGCCTGTACCCTTCCAACGAAGTCCTGGGACAACTTATGCACTAAATCATATGCACGATGCGAAAAGTGTCTGTGAAATTTGGCACCATGGCCCTCATACCTACCTTACCTTTCCTCTTATTAAAAAGAACACCTACTATGGCCTTATGATGGCTGATATTAGTGCATCCAAATCAATGCAACACCCTAGTCTTCAGAAAATGTTCACCCTATGTAGTCAAAGCAATGTCATTATTGAACCTACTGAATCCCCATACAGTAATGATGCAATAAGAAACCCTTTTACAAGCAATAATCAGATCAAGCATCACCCCTATCACTTAGAAAGAAGCCATATGCAACAGATGATTTTGAAGGGTCAAAGTTCTCTTAATCTATTTAATGATTACGTCATGCCACCATTGGGATTCGATGAACTCAGATCTACTAAGAACCGTGCAATCATAGGTCTCAGCCTTTTAGCTCGAACTGCGATTAGCTTAGGTCTTGACGTCCATTCTGCTTTTTCCATAAGTGACCACTATATCTTGGCAATAGAAAGTACCAGTGACCCTATAGAGGTTGTGGACTTACATAATCACGCACTCAACGACTACCATGAGCATATACGCCAACGCAAAGATAGCAGGCCACCAATCATTGAAGCTATGGTGCACTATATTGAGGAACATCTTACTGAGAAAATTTCATTAGAAGCCTTCGCATCAACAACTGACTATTCCTATACCTACTTATCAGGACTCTTCAAAAAAAACGTGGGCTTAACTTTTATCGACTACGCCCACACCCAGAAAATAGACCATTCCTGTCATCTTCTTAAAGATACAAGTTACACATTACAAATGATTGCAGATCAATATGGCTACAGTTATGCCTATCAATATATCAAGGCTTTCAAAAAAGTCATGGGGGTCACACCAGGAACTTATAGAAATATTCTACAAGCAGAATAACCGACTTTATGTGAACGAAGCACACCATAATTTGATGTCAATAAGCCATCACCCTTAAGGTTTATTCAGGCATTTGCTTTTGCATTTCGCCCCATAAAAATACCTCCTAAGTAGATTTGGTTATTTACCTTGTCTACTTAGGAGGTATCATATCAATCAATGAAGTCATGCTAGGGTGCTTTCATAGCATTTAATGTCAATTATTTCTTACCAATAGGGATCCAGATTTCACAGAATAATCCTTCTTCACCCTGAACAGGGTAATATTCAAAATCAATGTATTCGGCAAATTCATAGTCTGATCCTGGTAGAAACTCATTAAATATTCTCGTCCAGGTATCACCAATGCAATCAGGGGTTTCCCCAATACATCTGAAAACTGCCCACAAAGGGTGATTCACTTCCCAAATCTCAAAGCCCTCTGTTGACCTTGTTCCACCATCAACTTCTTTACCAATGCCATACTTAAAACTATTGCTTGCCTTATCAACTGGGCTACACAAACCATATACTGACTTTTCTTTTGAATGCTCTGACAAAACCTTAAGTGTGCCATCACCACTTGCTTCTTTCCAAAAATCTGGAATCTCAGTATTATCATCTTCACTAATAATGTCACCACTAAATAGTCGAGACTTTGTCAATACAGTGAATGCTGCCCGTTTTTCAATACGATAATCCATAGCTTTACCACCTTCCGTTGTAAGTTTTATTTGGAGTCGGTTAAACATTTTAAGACCACCACCTGCCCTTCTAGCCCCACTTGGTGAAATACCATGAAAGCGTATAAAGGCCTTAGTGAAACTTTCAGGTGTCGAATAACAGTAATCGAGGGAAATATCTATGATTTTCTTATCCGTAAGAATAACCTCTTCACCGGCCAGTGACATCCTCCTACTTAAAAGATAGACTTTCACGCTCATCCCTGTAATCATGGAAAAAATCCTATGAAAGTGATAGCCACTCATAAAGACTGCTTTTGCCACATCCTCATTAGTCATCGGCGTATTCATATTGTTTTCCATAAATTCTATTGACTTTTGTAGTCTTCCTATAAAGTTCATAACTTACCTCCAATCATAGTCTACAAGATCCGAAAGCTTATTTCCTGTCTTTTCATGCAATCTTCTGTCTTCCTATTAGCCTTCATAGATGCTTCCGTTTAATAACAAGCTTCTCTTATTACTTATTAACCTTATAGCAACCCTGAATAATTAGTCATTGCTCATACACACTCACCTCACTACGACTCTTTTTTATTAATCTCTGTAATTCTTTTAAGAGCCCCAATATCCATACCTTCTTTAATCAAGAAGCTTGTAATTAACTCGGTCTTTCCATCAATATAGCCATCCATATCATTGGGAAATTTTGAGGCTAGTTCTTGCTTCAATTGACTATAGGCCCTAACAGCACTTGGGTGATGCCTTAGGTGATTTCTTAGCATAAGGTGGTTATTAAGATTCTCAGACCCCTCTAGACAGACGTACAAATGATGGGCCATCCAACATATATGCCCATTATCATCAGAATACTTGAATGCTTCACGTCCCTCTACACCATAGTTACCAACATGCTCATACCCAACACCTTTCAGTCGATTAATTACAGAAGCACTCACTGCCAGATCAGGCACAATAATATCAATGTCCAAGATTGGTTTGGCCCAAAGACCTTTAACAGCTGTACTTCCTACATGTTCAATCCTAACCTCTAAGGTCTCTAGTAACTTTCCATAGAATTTCGACGCTTTCTCAAATTCACTCTGCCAACACGGGTTGTATTCAACTACTTTAATTTCTTTCACTATCCACGTTCCTTCCGCCATTAACTCTTGGCCAACTAGATCTGTATTACCACTTCCTATTAGTATACCTCTTTTCAAAAAATCATAAGCAAGCTTATAAGCTTATAGGTTGACTTTCAACACCCTCATACCTTTATGTTCGCGCCAAATCACAGCAGATTCTAGGAAAATCATTCTGATGACAGTCTTATGTGGGTCTCTTGTATTTCCTTCTTGTCA
>Ga0316198_10002221_pt1 | contig 11691 bp, 7 predicted proteins | sample OudBieAanoxic_MG_FD_204935 | JGI IMG/M metagenome (GOLD analysis project Ga0316198, IMG submission 204935) | Coastal sediment microbial communities from Oude Bieten Haven, Netherlands - site A anoxic | ecosystem: Environmental > Aquatic > Marine > Coastal > Sediment | place: Netherlands... | reverse complement strand
GACAACCGCAAATATCACCATGCAATTTGGCTCCAGGCCACTCTTTGAAAACGTCTCTGTCAAGTTTGGCGATGGCAATCGCTATGGCCTGATCGGCGCCAATGGTTGTGGAAAATCAACCTTTATTAAAATACTGGGGGGCGATCTCGAAGCCTCCGCCGGCAACGTCTCAAAAGACCCGCACGAACGTATCGGTAAATTGAGACAGGATCAGTTTGCTTACGAAGAATGTGGCGTGATAGACACCGTGATCATGGGCCATGAGGAACTGTGGGCAGTCAAGTCGGAGCGAGATGCGATTTACGCAAACCCGGCGATGAGTGAAGAAGACGGTATCCGCGCCGCCGAACTCGAATGTGAATTTGCCGAGATGGATGGCTACACTGCAGAGGCCCGCGCCGGCGAATTATTACTGGGAGTGGGCATCCCCATTGAACAACATTACAGCCCCATGAGCGAAGTGGCGCCCGGCTGGAAATTACGGGTGTTACTGGCCCAGGTCCTGTTCTCGGAACCGGATATCATGTTGCTGGACGAACCCACCAACAACCTCGACATCAATACCATTCGCTGGCTGGAAGGTGTGCTGAACGAACGCAACTGCACCATGATCATCATTTCCCACGATCGCCATTTTCTCAACAGTGTCTGCACCCACATGGCTGATCTGGATTACGGTGAAATACGCATATATCCCGGTTCCTACGACGAATACATGACCGCCGCAACGCAGGCGAGTGAACGCTTACTGGCGGACAATGCCAGGAAAAAGGCTCAGATTGCCGAGCTCAAAGCCTTCGTCAGTCGTTTCTCGGCAAATGCCTCGAAATCAAAACAGGCGACTTCACGCGCCCGGCAAATTGACAAAATCAAACTGGAAGAAGTAAAACCATCCAGCCGTCAAAACCCTTATATCCGTTTTGAACAGGACAAAAAACTGCATCGTCTGGCGCTCGAACTGGAAGGCCTGGGTAAGGCTTTTGATGAAGACTTGTTTACTGACCTCAGCCTCATGGTTGAAGTAGGTGAACGTATTGCCGTGATTGGTCCAAACGGTATTGGTAAATCCACCTTGTTGAAGTGCCTGGTCGGTGAATTGGCACCATCTGCCGGCAGCGTAAAGTGGTCTGACAATGCGGACATTGGCTACTATGCACAGGATCATGCCGGCGATTTCGAGAAAGACCGGACCCTGTTCAGCTGGATGAGTCAATGGGGAAAAGCAGGCGATGACGAACAGGTCATTCGTGGCACACTGGGTCGCCTGTTGTTTTCCCAGGACGACATTAAAAAGCCCGTCAACGTGATCTCCGGTGGCGAACAGGGCCGTATGTTATTCGGAAAACTGATGCTGCAAGGTCCTAATATCATGCTAATGGACGAGCCCACGAACCATCTGGATATGGAATCCATAGAATCACTGAATCTGGCGCTGGAAAATTATTCGGGCACCTTGATTTTCGTCAGCCATGACCGTGAGTTCGTGTCGTCCCTGGCGACACGCATTATTGAGTTGTCACCAGGCGGCATCGTCGATTTCCACGGCACTTATGAAGATTACCTGCGCAGTCAGGACATGGAACAGCAGAAAATCAAGGCATCACGCTGACAGGAATGATGGTGAAATCGGGCTGCGGGTGGCACACCCGGAGTCAGGTTTGCGAACACTGGCAGTAACCGGCGCGCTGCCTTATGCAGCGTGCAATGACAACGAAGCAACCCCGGGAGGACGTGCCTCAATGACAACACTACTGGTATTACTGGGTATTGCCGCAGCGATTCTTCTGTATGGCATTACGCTCTATAACAATCTGGTTACTCAGCGCAACCGGGTCAGGAACGGGTTTGCCCAGATTGATGTTCAGCTCACACGACGTCATGACCTCATACCCAACCTTGTGGAAGCCGTAAAAGGTTACATGGCTCATGAACGCGAGACGCTGCAGGAGGTGATCCAGGCAAGAAACGCTGCCGTGTCCGGTCTGCAGAACGCCGCGGCCGACCCTTCCGATGCCGAAGCAATCAAACAGCTGGCGGCTGCCGAAGGCACCCTGAATGGTGCGCTCGGGCGCTTGTTTGCCCTCGCCGAAGCCTACCCCGATCTCAAGGCCAACCAGAACATGATGCAGTTTCAGGAAGAACTGGCTACCACCGAAAACAAGGTGGCCTTTGCGCGCCAGGCCTTTAACGACGCCGTCATGAACTACAATAATGCCCGCGAGAATTTTCCAGGCTCCATCGTCGCCAACAGTTTCAGTTTCCAGGCCGCCGAATTTCTCGAAATAGAAGCACCGCAAAAACGCGAAGTTCCGAAAGTTTCATTCTGATTCAGGCACGAACGTGGATTTCTTCGCTCAGCAGGATAAAGCCCGGCGGCAGACGCGTTTGCTGATATTTCTGTTCCTGCTGGCTGTGATCGCTATCGTTGCAGCCGTGGATATGGTGGTATTGACACTGGTTGCCAACCTGGACGCCGACAACGGGCAGACAGCTGCAGCGGTTCTGCCGCGGGCCGGTGGAAATATCGGTCTGCTCACCCTGACCAGCCTGGGGACGGCTGGATTGATCGGTCTGGCCAGCCTGTTTCGCATCGCCGGTCTCAGCGCCGGTGGCGGCAAGGTTGCGCGCAGTCTCGGCGGCACCCAGGTGGCAGCCGACACCCAGGACCCGTTACGCCGACGACTGCACAATGTGGTGGAAGAAATGGCAATCGCCTCCGGTGTGCCGGTACCCGAGATTTATGTTCTCGAACAGGAGCAGGGGCTCAACGCCTTTGCCGCTGGCTTCACACCCAGCGACGCCGCGATCGCCGTCACACGCGGAAGCCTGGAAACATTCAGTCGCAACGAATTGCAGGGTGTTATCGCCCACGAGTTCAGCCATATTCTTAACGGAGACATGCGTCTGAATATGCGCCTGATGGGCGTGCTGTTCGGCATACTGGTCATCAGCATCATCGGCAGAACCATCCTGCGCAACATGCGCCAGACGCGCTTTCGCTCCAGCCGCTCGAAGGGCAATGGCGGCGGTATAGCTGCGGTTATGCTCATCGGTCTGGCGCTGGCGGTAATCGGCTATCTTGGGCTGTTCTGCGCACGCCTGATCAAAGCAGGTGTTTCACGCCAGCGCGAATATCTGGCGGACGCATCAGCGGTGCAGTTCACCCGCCAGACCGATGGAATCGCTGGCGCACTGAAAAAGATCGGTTACGGCGCATCCTCCATTATCGTGGATTCCGACGGTGAGGAAGTCAGCCATATGCTGTTCGCCAACGGCCTGCGCGCCTATTTGAACCTGTATGCCACCCACCCACCCATCGAACAGCGCATCAGGGCACTGGAAGCGGATTTCGACGCCGAGTTCTACCTGCGTGAAGCGGTGAAGCAGGTTGCCGATGATGAACAGGCGTCAGAGAATCAGGGTGGGGCGAAACCCGAAGACAGCGACGCGCAAGCCCGACTCAATCGGCTCATGCAGGCCGTGCTCATTCTGACACCCGGAGCCGTCAGCGACTCGATCGGCAACCCGAGCGACACACACATACAGCACGCGGCGGAACTGCGTCGCCTGATTCCGCCGCAAATCTACCGGGCAACCCGCTCGGCCGGCGGCGCCCCGCTTCTGATGCTGGCGCTGCTACTTGACCCGGAGAAGACGATTCGTCAGCGGCAGCTTAAGCGGATTTCTGCATCATTTGCCCCCGAACGCCTGTCGCTCATCGAACAAATCCATGCGACCTTGATTGAACTGGGCCCGCAGTTCCGGCTGCCGCTCATGGAACTGGCGTTTCCGGCACTCAAACAGCGCCCGCGCGAGCAGATCGATACACTGGTGGATCTGATCAATACGCTGATTGAAACTGACGGCCACGTGGACACCTTCGAGTACCTGCTGTCGCGTGCCTTGTGGTCACTGCTGAAAGATGCTGAACGTCCGCAACGGGTCACCACAAAGCTGAGGACCAGACTGGCATCCAGTGTTAACGAGCTGCATTCGCTGTTTTCGGTGGTTGCACGTCTTGGCCACCGCGAAGACCACGGCGCTGCACGTGATGCTTACCAGATCGGCATGCTGGCACTGCTGCCGAATTCGGTAGAGTGGCCACGCTATGATCCCCCGCAGGAGTGGACCCTGCGAATGGATCAGGCGCTGGATACACTGGACAGCTTGCCGCCCATGATCAAGGAAGAACTCGTCAAGGCACTGACCGTAACCATATCCCACGACGGCAGGATAACCGCGAGTGAAGCCGAGCTGTTGCGGGCGGTTTGCATCATTCTGCACTGCCCGCTGCCGCCATTTGTACTGGATACAGTGGCAGAATTGTGAAAAAGATCGCCCTTTTTGCCGACGTACAGAATATTTACTACACCACCCGGCAAGCCTATGGCCGCCAATTCAACTACCGGAAACTCTGGCAACGGGTAAGCACTGAAGGAAAAATTGTCACTGCAACCGCTTACGCCATTGATCGTGGCAACGACAAACAACTCAGGTTTCAGGATGCCCTGAAACACATCGGTTTCAGCGTAAAGCTCAAACCCTATATTCAGCGTAGCGACGGCTCTGCCAAAGGTGATTGGGATGTAGGTATCACCATTGATATTCTGGAAACGGCAAAAGCCGTTGATACTGTTGTATTGCTGTCCGGTGATGGGGATTTCAATCTCTTACTGCATAAAATCAAACAGGATTTCGCTGTCAATACTGAAGTCTATGGTGTGCCGGCACTCACCGCCCGTTCACTTATTGATTCCGCCAGCACCTGGCATCGTATTGAAGATGATTTACTGCTTTAAGAGATACAAGTCTATCCTCTCTCCAATACCCTCAATACGACATCGACGGTTACATCCAGCTTTGTCACTTGAGCGGCCGCTTCCCTGCCCTGTGTGCCAGCTCTGTAGAAATGCGGTGTCATCATCAACAGATTTTTAATCTGGCCGCAATCGATCAGCCCTGTCGTGTACTGAAGCGACTGTCGGTCCAGCAGAGAAAACCCCTCTCCTTCAAGGTAAGAGAGGTCTGATGGAACACTTTTTCTGACATCTTTATAGATGATTTCCCTCAATTCCTTTAAATGCCGGGGCCCGGGCTCAACGAGAATAACCCTGCCACCCGCTTTTAATATTTTATGGAACCCCTGGAAACTCTGAAATCCAAACACACATAAAACAATATCAACACTCGCGGAGATAAGCGGTGGCCGCCTGTTTGTACCGACCACCCAGGTTATCTGCCTGTTTCTTTTTGCGGCTGCCGCTATTGCCGCTTTCGATATATCCAGGCCGACAAAGGAAACATCATTACAGGCATTTATACCCTTGAGATAATTGAAAAGATAATCGAAATAATATCCCTCACCACACCCTGCATCCATGAACGAGGTTTCTTTGTCAGCATCGATCTGCGCAAACGCAGTTTCAGCCAGCTTACGGGCTACAGGCTCATAGTGACCTGCATTCAGATATTCCGCCCTGGCCGAGACCATCGCTTTACTGTCGCCAGGGTGCTTCGAGCGCTTGTATTGCACGGGCAACAAATTGACATAGCCCTGCCGGGCGATATCAAATACATGTCCGTTCCCGCAAACGAACTGTTTCTCCCGGCACTCAAGACTGTCTCCGTCAATCGGGCAAGCCAGATTAAGAGCCTGTATAATATTCATACTCTCTCGAACGCTTTACCGGCGTATCTTTCCGCCAACACAGCGGACATGGCGTACACGATGATCAGATTCCGGCTGAAGAAAAACAGCTACCACATCAAATCATCGGGAACCTTGTAATCCGCGTAGAGATCTTCGTCTCCATTCTCCGCCTGAGTCGATGCGCCGCTGATGACACAGGATTCATCGCGCAGCTTTATTTTCTCCGCCACAACGGACGGAATCACCTCGTAGCCGTCATCCAGCCTGACGATGCTCAGCAGTCCGTGCCCCAGTTTGTCGCGGACTGCCTGTGTGACAAAGATCTTCCTGATGACCTTGCCATCCTGAAAGTTATAGCCTGTCTCGCCGTCGTCGCGCGGCAGGCGATTCATTTCGACCAGTTGACGGATCTGCGCCTGAACCGCTTTGCGCTCGAGCGTTTCCTTTCGCTGACGATTGAGTTCACGATCGCGAGCCACCTTCTCTTCCGCTAACCGCCGTGCGGACTGGCTAGCCTCATTAACGACTTCACCGGCCTGCATTTTCTTCTGTTTCTTCTGCTTGTGACTGGACTTCTTCGCCTTGTTGAGCTGGTCCCTGCTCACCAGCCCTGCCTTAAGCAGCTGATCACCAAATGATTTCGCCATCGGGACTTACCTTCACATTCCACATGCCAATGTGCTTATTGTAACGCGGTGCCGGCTGCGGAGGGAGACCCTGACCAGCGACTGAGAAAATCAGGCGCCGCAGTTTTCGAAACCCGCGAAAGCTCGTGCATCAGCAGGAAAGCTTAAGCTCAGCGATATTATTAACCTGGCATCGAAACAGCGTAGGAACTCCTTCCGGTCTTAAAGATACATAGGCTGCTTGCCTAGCAGCCTTATCCAGCCGCGCGCAATACGGTAGATAAGCCAGACAGTGACGGTTATCAGCATGCCGAAACCGAGCGGTGCGCCCAGCAGCGTCACAATCAGCAGCACCGCAAGAATCAACCACAACAGCGCAAACCAGAAGGTGCGGATCTGCCAGCGGAAGTGCGATTCCGCCCAGCTGCCAGTCGCATCGCCGCGTTTAACATAGCTGAGAATGACGGCAACAATCGACGGCAGGCTGCCCAGGAAACCACCGATCACGGTCGCCGAACCCACGATACCCAGCACGATGGCAAAGGAGTGCAAGCCATAGACCACATGCGCAGCCACCAGGACAGACCCCGCTGGCTCGACAATCGGGTTGTTATCAGTGTCTGACACAAGACCTCTCCAGCGATTTCCCCACGAGTCCCGTCCCCATTCCGACACCCGGCGATATCCCCCGCTCCCGCAGATCAATTCGGCGGGCAGTGCTGAGTTTAACGCGCATTGCGCTTTCCACCCCGACCGGCGCCAATTTTTCGTCAGCACCTGATTATCAATGCGCACATTGTCTTTGGCGCGGAGTTCGCATTAATCTGTCCACTTACCGAAAGCCGGCTGAGCCAGCATCGGATGCCGATCCACAACAGACCGGCTGAGCTGCGAGGTTAGCGAATTGAGTGCAGTGAAGCAACGCGAATACTGAATTGTTATTAGACAGGCGAAAGCAGGAAAACACATGGCCAGATATTCAAAAAAGCACCCACATTCTGAAGCAAGCCAGGAAGAAGCCATGCGGATTGCACGCGGCACACAACGTCCCGGACAGACCAAAGAACAGACAAAGCTAATCGCGCAGGGAATTCAAAAAGGTATCGAGCAATATAAAAAACGGCAAAGCACCAGGACCAGAGAGTTAGACAGAAAGCTCAAGAAGGTCGACCAGCAGCTCGCGTCATCTGCAGTACGCGAGACTGAGATACAGGAGAGAATCATTCATAAACAGCACTGGTTGCCCTGGGTACTACTCGCCCTCAGTTGGCTGGCGTTAGTTGCCTGCTGGCTTGTCTAAGGAATCTTTTCCGCGATACCTGGCCAGGCAGCATGGAAGAAACCTTTCATTGCGTGGCGCTAATCCTTTAGCGGAGATGCAGGCACAGGACATTTGACCAACCCGGTTCGTCAGTCATCGCCAGCGGACTGTCAGCAAGGCCGAGTGCGAGGAAACACAGCCCCCTCCCCCGATTACCGGGAATTTAACACGGAAACCTAAATAAAACCCGCCGGAAGGCCGATAGGTTCGGTGGAGTATAGGGAAGTCTCCGTGATATGAAGCTCCGACCAAAATTCGTAAGCTACATGCTGCTTGTCGCCAGTGTTCCGCTGGTGCTGGCAATGTCCGTGGCACTATGGCAGAGCAGCAATCAAACTCACGCGCTGACCATTGATATCGTCCAGGGTTACCTGGAGGCTGGCGCAAACGATCTGTCCGGATTTTTCAGTGCGCGGAAATCGGAAATCAGCGCCTATGCGCATTCCCCGTTAATCAAAAGCATGGACTTCCAGTCCATCCGCCCCGTTCTGATTGACGAGCTGACCCGGCATGGAGGCACCTACGAGAAATTCATCCTCGGCACCGCAGACGGCAACTTCTTTAATACGGCCGGCGGCAATCCATCCTTAGGCGGCCTGCGCACCTTTGACGATACCGATCCCGGTGCAATACCCAAAACCATCATCAAACGCGACTACTGGAAAACCACTGTTGGCAACAACCCTCAAAACCAGCAACGTGTCTATGTTTCCAACCCCATGATTTCCTATACTACCGGTGCCAAGCAAATTGTCGTTGCCGCCAGCATACATTCTGACGACAACGGCATAGTGGGTATGATCGGTGGCGCCCTACCCTGGAGCAACTTTGAAAAACACCTCCAGGCTATCTTCGACGACATCATAAAACACCGCAACTGGGACTCTCGGTTTTTCCTGATTACCTCTAACGGCATCTACTGGTACCACTGGGACCCATCTTATGTCGTGAACCTGGTAAAGGACGATCAGGATCAACCGCTACTCAACGAGATCGGAGAGAAAGTCACGTCCGTCAGAAAAATAACCGAGGAACCGGTTGCGGCACTTGCCGCCACAGGCCGCAGGATGATCGCCGGTGAAAGAGGTCACGCACTGTTTACCGATCCAGAAAGCGGAGAGGAAAACTATCTGATATATGCTCCGGTTGAAGCCGCCAATTACTCTGTTGGCCTGGTGGTTCCGAAGAAACAGATGATCGCGCCGGTCACCAAGCTACAGTCGATGTTCGCGGCGATACTGGGCCTGGCGCTGCTTATGGTCGCTCCGGTGTCATGGCTGCTGTCAAAAAAGGTGACAGGTCCCATCACCACATTGAGCAACGCGGTCAAGGCGATCCGTGACGGCAACAGCAAGGAAAATATCATAGCAGACGGCGATGATGAGGTGGCGGAGCTGACCGATACTTTTAATACAATGGTCAACTCGATCACAGCACGCGAAGTATCCCTGAAAGAAAGCGAAGAACGGTTTTCGCTGGCGATGCAGGGAGCGAATGACGGCCTGTGGGACTGGAAACTGGACAGCAATGAAATATTCTTCTCTCCACGCTGGCTGTCAATGCTGGGTTATACAGAATCCGAACTGGAGAGCCGTCCGGACACCTGGCGGAAACTAGTGCACCCGCTGGACCTGGAAGAACTGTCGCCGTTACTGGAAGACTTTATCAGTGGCAAACGTGACAGATACCAAGTTGAATTCCGTATGCGCCACAAGGACGGACACTGGGTCGATATCCTGTCACGCGCTTTCGCCGTTAGAAACAAAGCCAACGAGGCAACACGACTGGTCGGCACTCATGCCGATATCAGCGAGCGGCGGCGAACGGAAAAGGAAATCAAGGAACTCAACGAGAAACTCGAAGAACGCGTTCGGCAACGCACCAACGACCTGGAACACGCGATCCAGAATCAGCTGGAAAGTGAAACCAGGCAACGAACCATTCTCGAGTCTGTTGTCGATTCACTGATAACCATAGACGAACGGGGCATCATTGAATCTGCGAATCCGGCAACAGAAATCATGTTCGGCTATTCTATTGATGAAATGCTGGGAAACAACGTATCGATGTTGATGCCTGAACCCTACCACAGTGAACACGATGGCTATCTGAAACAATACATCGAGAACGGCATGACCTATGTACTCGGGATCGCACGCGAACTGGTTGCACGCCGCCGGGATAATTCAACTTTCCCGATTGAACTGTCAGTCAGTGAAATGTCCATTGGCGACGAAAAAAAATTCACCGGGCTGATAAAAGACATCAGTGATCGCAAGCATGCTGAAAACGAATTGCTGAAAGAATCACAGGCGCTGACACGCCTGAACGAGGTGGCCGCCGATCCGGCAACATCATTTGAGGAAAAGATTCATCAATTGCTGGACCTGGGGCTGGAAACTTTTCAGTTGTCGATGGCCATCGTCAGCCATATCGAGAACGACACCTATACCATAAAGCATATCAAGGGGACTGCGGAAACACCCCTTGCGGGCACCACGTTCAGGTTCCGTGAAACCTATTGTGTCCATACCTACGCCGCTAACGGCGCCAGGGCATTTGAAAATGCGGGACACAGCGAAATCTGCAATCACCCCTGTTATCAGAATTTCAAACTTGAATCCTACATCGGCGCACCAATCATCGTCGATGGCGAACGTTACGGCACGCTTAATTTTTCTTCACCGGAAGCTCACGAACAGCCTTTCTCGACGAACGAATTATCGCTTATTCAGCTGCTGGCTCAATGGATCGGGAATGAAATGTCACGAAGCCGATCCGAGATAGTCCTCAGTCAGTTCAAGACCACGCTTGATCAAACCATGGACTGTGTATTCATGTTCGAACCCGCCTCCCTGAAGTTCTTCTACGTTAATCAGGGCGCCTTGGAACAGGTCGGCTATGTCGAAAACGAACTCATGAATATGACGCCAGTTGACATCAAGCCGGAAATTTCTGAACAGGCGTTCAGAGACATGATCAATCCACTGATCCGTGGAAAACAGCCGTCTCTGGGTTTCGAAACCATCCATCAGCATAAAAACGGCACAAGAATACCGGTAGAGATTTTCCTGCAATACATCAATCCGCAGGGGGAATCCCCGCGTTTCGTCGCGATTGTGCGCGACGTGTCAGAACGTCGGGAGGCGACCCGCAGGCTGAACCTCACCATCGCTGAAATGGCCCATCGCACCAAGGAGATCACCCTGCTAGGCGAACTGGCCGATTTACTCTATTCCTGCCACAACGTCAGCGAAGCCTACGAAGTTGTCACTCGTTTTATGCCTATGCTGCTGCCGGAACTGTCGGGGGCTTTGTATATCGTCGACGACTCCGGGGCCAATCTTCAGTCGGTCGGCACCTGGGGCGAACAACCACCCGACGAGATGGTTTTCGCACCGGAAGACTGTGTTGCCGTGCGGCGCGGTCTTCCCTATGAGTCCAGAAAAAATGAGTCCGCGTTGTTCTGCCGCCACTTGCCCGAGGACAGACCCGAACGCTCGTTCTGCATGCCCCTCGCGGCACAGGGTGAAACATTCGGTCTACTGCACCTGCAGGGCAAAGCCGCTACCGCGGCCGAAAGCGGACAGCAGAATGACATCGCTACCACACCGCGGCCGGAATTTTCAGAGACCATTGCAAAACAGGTATCGATGGCGCTGGCAAGCCTCAGGTCCAGGGAAGAATTGCAGAATCGCTCCATACGCGATCCGCTCACCGGGCTTTTCAATCGCCGTTACATGGAAGAATCTTTCGAACGCGAGTTGCACCGTGCAGTTCGAAGCGAATCACCCGCAGTGTCCTTCATGATGATCGATATCGATCATTTCAAAAAGATCAATGACACCTTTGGTCATGATGCCGGAGACATGGTGTTGCGTGAAGTTGGCCACATCCTGAGCAGAAAAAGCCGCAAATATGATATCGCCTGCCGTTTTGGGGGTGAAGAATTCGTACTTTGCCTGCCGGGTGCCAGTCGCGACATCGCCGTAAAAAGAGCAACCGACATCAGCGGAACCGTCAAGCGTCTGAATCTGCACTATGAAGGACGCGACATGGGGGAAATCACCATATCCGTAGGGCTTTCGATCTAC
>Ga0316198_10002220_pt1 | contig 11692 bp, 10 predicted proteins | sample OudBieAanoxic_MG_FD_204935 | JGI IMG/M metagenome (GOLD analysis project Ga0316198, IMG submission 204935) | Coastal sediment microbial communities from Oude Bieten Haven, Netherlands - site A anoxic | ecosystem: Environmental > Aquatic > Marine > Coastal > Sediment | place: Netherlands... | reverse complement strand
TTGTCAGCGGTGGGGCCGTCGACGAGGCCCTGCTGCCGTGCCCAGTCGACGGCCTCGCTGGCGCCGATGGTCACGAGCGCGACGAGGTACTTGCGCTTGTCGCCGTGCGCGTGGGCCTGGCTGATGAGCGGGTCCGACGCCTTGAGCTCGTTCTCGATGTTTGCAGGCGTCAGGTTCTTACCGCCTGCGGTGATGATGATGTGCTTCTTTCGGTCGAGGATGTAGACGAAGCCGTCATCATCCTTCCTGCCGATGTCGCCCGTGTGCAACCACCCGTCGACGATTGTCTCGGCGGTGGCCTCCGGGTTCTTGTAGTACCCCTGGAACACCAAATTGCTCCGGATGAGGATCTCGCCGTCGCTAGCGATTCGGTCCTCGACGACGCCGAGCGGCCGGCCGACCGACCCGAGCTTCACGTGCCCAAGCGCATTCGTATGCGTGATGACAGTGGATTCCGTCATGCCGTAGACCTCGAAGATCGGGAAGCCCGCGGCCCAGAAGAACTCGAGGATCTCCGGTGCGATTGGGGCTGCGCCGGTCACGAAGTAGCGAACACGTCCGCCGAACACCGCGCGCAGCTTCGAAAATACCAGCTTGTCAGCGATGCCGAACTTCAGCTTCAAGCCGAACGGGATCGGCTTGCCGGCCTGCCAGAGCTGCACCGCCTCGCGGCCCACGGCTTCGGCCCAGCGAAAGATCCGCTGTCGTGTGGGCGGTGCCTGGTCGACGGTGCTCATGATCTTCGCGTAGGCCTTCTCGAAGATTCGCGGGACACTGCCGAACACCGTGGGCCGGACTTCGACGACCTCTTCGAGCACCATCGCAATGCTCGAGGCGAAGTACGTGGCCATCCCGGTATTGATGCGCCCGTAGAATGCCAAGACCCGTTCTGCGACGTGCGCCATCGGAAGGAAGCTCAGGCTGACATCCTCTTCGTAGACCTTCAGGGCTTCGTCCTGGTCGCGCATGATCGTCATGATGTTGGCGTGCGAGATCATCGCGCCCTTGGGCGGACCCGTGGTGCCGCTGGTGTAGACGATGATCGCCGTGCCGCTTGGGTCGACTTCGGCGGCGCGTGCTTCGACGGCTGCGCGGTCGACCGGCGTTTGGAGGACCCGCTCGAAGGGCACGAGCCAATCGTGGGCCTTCATCAGTGATTCGGCGCCAGCCGTGTTCCAGACGACGACCTTCTCGAGCTTGGTGAGCTCTTGGCGTCGCGCGAGGATCTTGTTGATCTCTTCGACACCTTCGACGAACGCGACCTTCGTGTCGGCGTGATCGAGGATATAGGCGAGCTGTTTGGGGGTCAGGGTGGGGTACGCGCCGAGCGTGATCGCGCCCGCGAGCTGTCCGCCGATGTCGCAGTAGCACCAGGCAGGGCCGGTGCTCCCGACCATGCAGATCTTGTCGGAGACCTCGAGCCCGAGGCCCATCAGATACGAGGCGATCGCCGCTGCTTGGCGTGCGAAGTCGTTCCAACTCACCGGCTGCCATTGGCCCTCTTGCTTGAAGAAGAAGGCAGGGGCTTCCCCGTCGCGTTCCACGCGCTTCAGGAACATCTCGCCTACGGTGTTGGCGCGCCGAGCGATGTATTCCGCCGGGGTCCCGGTCGAAGTGTCGGTATCGAACATATTCCGGGGGTTTACACCGGATCGAGCTCTCGGATCTAGGCTCTTCGGCCTTGATTTGACGCCCCGTGAACCCCCGCTACACTCCGGCTCCTCTGAGCCCCCGGGGGGCGAGAAATATCATGGCCAAGTCCAATCGAGACCTCTTAAAACTGAGCTGCGAAAACTGCGGTAAAGACAACTACGTCACGGACAAGAACAAGCGGAACATGCCCGAGAAGTTCCGCATCAAGAAGTACTGTCCGAAGTGCCGCAGCCACCACTCGCACAAAGAAGGCAAGATCAGCAAGGGCTAGCCGGCACGGGTCGAAGACCCAAGCGGCTCACCTGGCTTCGTTGACTTGCCCACTCGCCTGCTCGCCGTAGAAACCATCTATGGCGCAGGGCGACACGCACGATCTCGGCATTGGCTACCTTCTCTGGATCTTCGGGTTCACGGGAGCGCACCGCTTCTACTACGGCCGTCCGGTCAGCGGGACCATCTGGTTCTTGACGCTGGGCTTGCTCGGGATCGGCTGGCTCGTCGATCTGTTTCTGATGCCGTCGCTCGATCGCTCGGCTGAGCTGCGATACGACTCCGGGCCCGTCAGCCACAACGTCGCCTGGATCCTGCTGACTTTCGTAGGCGTTTTCGGCATTCACCGAATCTATCTTGGCAAGTACCTGACCGGGCTCCTCTATTTCCTCACCGGTGGCCTGTTCCTGATTGGTGTCCTCTACGACTACTGGACGCTCAACGAGCAGGTCAGCGAAGTCAACACCGGGCGCGCGTAGGGCTCAAAGCCTGTCGACCAGCCGTACCGTGAGGGCGCCGGTTCCGCCGAGCCGCTGCGGCGCCGTGCGAAAGGCGAGGACGTATCGCGCGGCCGAACGCTGGCTCAGCGCGCCGACGATGTGCTCTCGAAGGGTCCCTTTGCCGCCCTTGCTGTGGAGGCCCTTGCCGACGATGAGGCGGACCCAGCGCAGCCCCTTGCGCTGGCACGACTCGAGGAATCGACGGGCTTCGCGCTCGGCTTCCCGCGCGGTCAGACCGTGAAGATCACACTCGGCATCCACTTCGAGGAAGGGGTCCTCGAGGCTGTCGAGGATGCTCGCGTGGGTCTTGACCCTTCTCCCCGAGATGATGCCGTTGCTTTCGCGCTCGACGCTGAGGGGCTCGAGGGGGCTGCCCGGTGCAAGCGGGCGCCCTCCGGCACGGGCCGGCTTCACATCTGGGACCGGCACGACCCGCTTGGCCGAGTTGCCCCGAAGGGGCTCGACCTCGCCAAACGCATCTTTGAAGGAGCGGCGCTTGGCATCCTCGTCTCTCGATTGGGTCACAGCGCCTCCATGATGAACCGCCGGCGGCCCCCGTCGCAACGTGCGCAAGCGCTGCGGCCATCGCCCGGCTCGCGAAGATTCTTCGCCACGACTCCTGTGCCTGCCGCGAACAGAATGGGTTTTTGGCTGCCAAATCGTGGCACAGCGATTGCATTATCGTGACTCGATGGACGTCAGTCGCCGGTATCGGAGCATTGTGTCGGGTGGGACAACGCGGTTGAATTTCTCCTCCGTGCCCGGGAGTCTGCGGCGGATCTCCCGATCAGCACACCAATCACCGGTAGTCCCGATGACGCTGGGGCCTGCTCCGGCCGTGCGTCTGACGTCCCTCGTCTAAGGCCATGGCGTGATGGTGTTTGCCCGCTCACCCTGAGGGCGGGGCCGTTAGTCGGTCGCTCAGCTCCCAGAGCCTCTTGGCCTGTTCTCGATCTCGAGCGGAGGGCTTCGTCTTTTTCGGCTTACAGTCGTAGAAGTACTCTCCGCTTGTCGTCGTGACGTCGGCCGACGTAGCCAGGTACACGCTCGTCTCCGCGCCTTTGTCGGCCGTGCGCAAGAACGGCTTGACCAACGCGAGAATGCGACCTGCGTACCAGTTGTTTTGCGCACCAAGTTGGCTACGAACGCCACCGGGATGGAGTGCGTTCGCCGTTACGCGGGTGCCTTCCATGCGTTCAGCGAGCTCCCGGGCGAAAAGGATGTTCGCGAGCTTTGAGTGTCCATAGGTGGGAAAGGCGCTGAAGCCAGTGTTCCACTGGAGGTCGTCGAAACGAATGCCGCGACAGAACCGGTACGCGTCGGACGCGACCACGACGACCCGACCCTGCTCGGCCCGTTCCAACGCATCGAGCAGCAGTGTCGTGAGCAAGAAGTGTCCGAGGTGATTCACGGCAAACATCTGCTCTTGCCCGTTGTCGAGCAGGATCCGGCGTGTATTGATCACGCCGGCATTATTGATCAAGACGTCGAGTGGTTCGTTTCGCTCCATGAACCCGCGCGCGGCTTCGCGGATCTCGGCGAAATCTCCGAGGTCGGCGAGGTAGAGCTCTACGTCGATCTCGCCGTGCCTCGAGCGGAGCTCATTGCGGAGCGCGTCCGCTTTGTTCGGGTTGCGACAGAGCAAGTGAAGTCGCGCGCCCCGTTTCGCGAGGGCGAACGCCGTGGCGCGACCGATCCCCTCCGTCGGACCGGTGATCATCACGTTCTTGCCTTGCATCGACATCATCCCTGGGCGTCGCCGCTTACTTCCGCGCGAATCGATTCGAGAAACGCGTCTCGCTCATCTCGTTCCGAGTAGCCCGGGCCGAGGATGTAGCGCCGCATGGTGGGAGAGGCATGGAACGTGACGGTGAACGACGCGAGGCGAAAAAGGAAGCGCTGAACGTTGAAGTTGCCGAGCTTGCCGGAAGCCTGGGCAGATTCGAAGTAGGCGGTCGCCAGCTCTACGATGCGTTGACCGTTCTCGCGCAGGACATCTGCGATCGCTTCCTCGTCCGGCTGGAAGGCTTCGCGCATCAGGGCACCCGCATACTCTGGGTGCTCCGCCATGAAATCCCACAGCTCAGCCGCGCACCGCACGATGAGATCCGCTGGTGCAAGATTGGATCCGGCATCAATCGTGGGCGTCATGCGAGTCGCGATAGTTTCCATGATGTGCGCGAGCATCGCGCGGGCCAGCTCTTCCTTCCCCCCCGGAAAGAAATGGAAAATGCTCGCCGCCCGGATGTCCGCGAGCGCTGCAACACCGCGGAGGGAAGCCCCCTTGAAGCCGTGCCGCGCGATCTCCATGGCCGCGGCCTGGAGCAAGCGCTCTCGGGTGCTGCTCTCGCCCATTGCGCCAGCCACTACCACCGCCCGGAGCGGCGCGTCCAGCCTCCCGACGACGTTTCGAGCTTGACCTGAAGGCATGAACAAGATACCTAACGGTCGTTAGGCTAACGCTTGTTCGGGTGGCGTGTGTCTGCGGCCCCGGCTCAGGAGCAAGTCGATGAGAATCAAAGACGTAGAAACCAAAGCATTCTTCGCGCAGTTCGTTGCGCGTCTCTTCGCTCACAACTTCCTCAAGGACTCACAGCTGTTCCTACCGAAGGGCGACTACGAGCGCCGGTACGGCAAGTTCCCGAGGTACTTCTCGGGGTGGTACCTGTTCGTGCCCGCCAAAGACCTCGGCGAGGGCGAGATCGTCCACAAGAAATTGAATGGGCTCGATCTCGTCGCCTACCGCAACGCGGAAGGCAAGCCGGTGATCCACTCGAACCGCTGCCCTCACATGGACGGCCTCTTCGCGCCGCTAGGGAAGGTCAAAGACGGAAAGATCACCTGCGCCTACCACAACTACGCGTACGACAACGGCGTGCCGCAGAGCGGGCCCACCGAGTTTCGCAAAGACCCGAGCAAGTGCATTCCATGCCACCCCGTGGTGGAGGTAAACGATCTGGTCATGTTCTGGTTCGACGCCAGCAGCGACAACGGTGTCGGTGTGCCGACCTGGGAGCTCGACTTGCCCGACGTGAGCAGGTTTCCGCGACGGTTCTTTGCCCGCTCGATCACGCCCACGCACATGGCGCCGTTGCACGAGAACATCATCGACGACTTGCACTTCATGAACTTGCACGGAGCCAGTCGATACAAGTCCGAGCTGAAGGTCTATCACGAGAAGCAGCGGTTCAGGACGAAGAACACGATGCGAGTCCCGGCCCCAAAGATTGGGCCCTTCAAGGTGAAGGGGGTCGATGGAGACGAAATGGACACCCGCATGGACACGGACTTCCATGGCCTCGGCATTCACATCAATTTTGTTCAAGTCGGTGACTTCGAAGCCCGAATGATCCACTGCACGACGCCCATCGAGGACGAGGTGACGGAGTGGACAGTGGCGATGTACATGGAACCCCGGCAATGGAAAGCCAAGTTCGACATCAAGACCTTCATGAACATGGTGTACCCCTGGGCCGCGATCGCGCAGACCTGGTACCTGCACACGCAAGATCGGCGCGTGTTCTTCGAGAAGGGCGAGTACCGCTTCTACGAAGACGTCCCGAAGGGGTTCGAGAAAGTGAACGCCTTCCGCAGGTGGATCCAAGAAGAGCTTCTGGGCGAGCAGCGCCCCATGCGAAAGAACAGCATCCCTACGAGATTCGTTCCGGCCGAACAGCTCACCAGGTCCAGCGGCAAGTCGGCGCCCGCGGCCTGACACACAGTGTCTGAAGCGATGCCCTGCGGCTAGCCCTTGCCGGTGGCTTCCCGCTTCGGGCGGCGGTTGCACTCGAGGATGGATTTGCGGACACGCACGGCGTCCGGGGTGACCTCGACGAGCTCGTCTTGGTCGATCCAGTCGAGGGCGGTTTCGATGCTGAGCTCGCGCGGCGGAATGAGGACGACGTTCTCGTCGCGGCCGGCTGCGCGGATGTTGGTGAGCTTCTTCTCTTTCGTGCAGTTCACGTCGAGGTCGCTTGGGCGGTTGTGCTCGCCGATGATCATGCCCTCGTACACGTTCGAGCCCGCACCGATGCAGAGGTTGCCGCGGGGCTGAAGATTGAAGAGGGCGTAAGGGGTCGTGGTGCCCTTGCGGTCTGAGACGATGGCGCCGTTCTTTCGGCGAAGGAGCGGGCCGGCGTATGGGTCCCATCCTTCGAACATCGTGTTGAGAAGCCCCTCACCGCGCGTTTCAGTCATGAAGAGCGACCGGAAACCGATGAGGCCGCGTGACGGAACGCGGTACTCGACGCGCACGCGGTCGGCGCCGATGGGGTTCATCTTGCCCATGACGCCGCGGCGGTCGCCGAGGAGCTGGGTCACGGTGCCCACATGGGATTGCGGGATGTCGACGACGACGGTCTCGACAGGCTCGCACTTCTTGCCATCCACCTCGCGAACGACGACCTCAGGCATGCCGAGTGCGAACTCGTAGCCCTCACGCCGCATCGTCTCGGCCAGGATCGCAAGCATGAGCTCGCCGCGACCGTACACGATGAACGAATCCGCCTCTTCGGTCTCTTCGACGCGCATCGCGATGTTGCGCTGCGCTTCTTTGAGCAGGCGCTCGCGAACCTGCCGCGAGGTGACGTAGTCGCCGACCCGCCCGGCAAACGGAGAGGTGTTGACCATGAAGCGGATCTTGATCGTTGGCTCTTCGACGCTGATTCGCTCGAGCGGAATCGGGTGCGTGGTCGGCGTAATGGTGTCCCCGATGTGGACCTCGTTGATCCCCGAGATGGCGACGATGTCGCCCGCCGAGGCCTCTTCGATGCGCACGCGCTCGAGGCTTTCAAAGCCCCACAAGGCGCCGACCTTTCGCTCGACCGTCCCGTCCTTGCCGATGATCGCCACCATTTGTGGCGGCTTGATCGTGCCGTTGCGCACGCGTCCGATCGCGACGCGTCCGATGTACTCGTCGTGGATCGTGTTGTGGATCAAGAGCTGAAGCGGAAGGTCCGCTTCTCCCTCGGGCGCCGGGAGACGTTCGACCAGTGTTTCGAAGAGCGGCGTGAGGTCGCTCGATTCGTCGGCGAGCTCGAGTTTCGCGATGCCGTCTTTTCCGATCGCGTAGACGTGCGCGAAGTCCGCCTGCTCGTCTGTGGCGCCGAGGTCGCAGAAGAGGTCGAATACCTCGTTGAGCGCTTCGTCCGGCCGCGCATCGCTTCGGTCGATCTTGTTGACGACGCAGACGACCGGGAGATCGAGCTCGATGCACTTCGACAGGACGAAACGGGTTTGGGGAAGGGCGCCCTCGGCGGCATCGACGAGAAGGAGCGCGCCGTCGGCCATGCGAAGGGTGCGCTCGACCTCACCGCCGAAGTCGGCGTGACCCGGGGTGTCGATGAGGTTGATCTTGTAGTCTTTCCAGCGAATCGAGGCGTGCTTGGCCAAGATCGTGATGCCGCGCTCGCGCTCGAGGTCGTTGGAATCCATCACCCGATCGCGCACCTCGGCGTTGGCGCGGAACACGCCAGTCTGATGCAACATGGCATCGACGAGTGTCGTCTTGCCGTGGTCAACGTGGGCGATAATCGCCACATTTCGAATCTTTTCCTGCACGCGGATACCCCCACCGCCCTGCGGTGAGCGCGCGTCTTGGCAGATCCGACCCGACGCCGCCAGGCGATCGCCTTTGGCGCTGCCCGACGGGCCCGTTATGTTGAAAAAGGGGGAATCGCCGTGCTTAGAGTCTCTTGGGCATGCTGCTGGGCAGCGGCCGTTCTTGCATTGTCTGCATGTGGGGACGCCGCACCGGCTGATCCGCGAACCAATCCGACCGATGGGCCCACTACGGGCAACGGAGATGGCAGCTGCAGCGTGCCAGCGGAGGCTCAGGAGGCAGACGTGTCGAACCCAGACACCGTCATCGGAGATGGGACCCCGGCCAGCTGTACGCCCGACGCGTTCATCGAAGCCGTGGCGCGCGGCGGCGTGATTACGTTCGACTGCGGGCCCGAGCCGCTCGTCATCACGCTCGATCGCACCGCCAAAGTGTTCAACGACCAGAACCCGGACGTCGTGATCGATGGTGGCGGGAAGGTGACGCTGAGCGGCGGTGGGCGCGTTCGGATTCTCTACATGAACACCTGCGACCAGGACCAGGTGTGGACGACCTCGCATTGCAACGACCAGGACCATCCGCGCCTCAGCGTCCAGAATCTCACCTTCGTCGACGGCAATGCCAAGGCCGAGAGTGATGGGGGCGGCGCCATCTTCGTTCGCGGCGGGCGATTCAAGGTGGTCAACTCGCGCTTCTTCAACAACCTGTGTCACGACGTCGGGCCCGATGTCGGCGGTGGGGCGATTCGCGTCTTCGACCAGCACGAAGATCGGCCTGTCTACGTGGTCAACAGCACGTTTGGCGGCGAGGGAGAGCTCGGGAACGTCTGTTCGAACGGCGGCGCGCTGAGCGCGATCGGTGTTTCTTACACGGTCATCAACAGCGCGTTCACCAACAACGAAGCGATCGGCTTCGGCGCGAACCCGCAGCGTGGGGGAACCCCGGGTGGCGGGAGCGGCGGCGCGATCTACAACGACGGCAACACCTTCACGCTGACGCTTTGCGGCACCCTCATGGCCAACAACAGCGCCAACGAGGGAGGCGGCGCGGTCTTCTTCGTCAGCAACGATCGCAGTGGCCGACTCGTCATTGAAGACTCGGTGCTCGAGGACAACCCGAGCGATGGTTTCGAAACCGCGGGCTACCCGGGCATCTTCGTCCTAGCCAACGGGGACCCCCAGGTAACCAACTCCACCATCCGCTAGAGGCCTCTCAGCCTGCTCGCCGGAGGCGGACGCGTGCGTGGCGTCGAGGAATTTGAGGACGGCCACGAGCATGTGGGCGGTGCGAGGCGAGCAGAACAAGTCGAAGGCATGTTGGGCGCCGTTGAGCTCGGCGTAGATGACCGGCGCCTTCGAGACCTGGCGGAGCTCATCGGCGAAGTAGCGGGCCTCTTCGACCGGGGCGAGGGTGTCACGGTCTCCGTGGACGATGAAGAACGGCGGCGCATCGGGGTGGATCCGGTCGATGGGTGAGGCGCGGCGGAACTTCTCGGGCTCTTCGCTTTGGAACGCCTTCATGATCTGTTGCTCCAGGCGGCGGTACCAGAACGGCAGCCGGGTGGTCCCGAGGCGGCTCGTGAAATCATAGACGCCGTAGATCGGGACTGCCGCTTGGACTGAAGTGTCTGCCGCTTCGAAGCCCGGTTGGTATTCTGGGTCGTTGGCGGTCAGGGCCATCAACGCGGCGAGGTGACCACCTGCGGACCCGCCGGTCACCGCGATGAAGTCCGGATCGATGTTCCATTCGTCGGCGTGCTCGCGAATCCACGCGAGACCGGCCTTGAGGTCGATCAGGTGGTCGGGGAACGTCGCGCCCGGGCTCAGGCGATAGTTGAGGTTGAAGCAGACCCAGCCGTTTGCGGCGAGGTGCGAGAGCAGCGGCCAACCTTGCTCGCGCTTGTCGCCCATCACCCAGGATCCGCCGTGGATCTGCAAGATGGCCGGACGATTGGCGCCGTCTGTGGCAGGGGCGACGACGTCGAGCTTCAGAACCATGCCGGCGATACGGCGATACACGAGGTCGCGTGTGACCTTCACGCCGCGGCGCTTCTTTGAAAAGGGCAGCAACACTTGCTTGCGCGGGACCCGCAGCGTTTCGCGAACGGTCTCGATGCCAGCGAGGGAAGCCGCAAACGTCTCTTGCGCGCGGCGGCCATCACCGAAGAGCACGACCAGGCCGATCCACGAACCGAGCGTGACGAAGAGCCCGGCCCAGCCAGGGAGGCCGGCGAGCGCGCCGAAGTTGACGAACACTAGGGTGGCGATCGCTTGCCAGAGCACATGGTGCATCGCGAGCTCCGCAGTGAGCCACGAACCGAAGAAGCTTGGCATGAACAAGGCGGGCACGCGCCGGACGGGGACGAACGCGTTGGCCGTGAACACGGCGCCGATCACGCTCACACCGAGGAACAACCAGGAAATCGTCGGCGCCCCGAGAAACAACTCACGCCCTCCGTGAGCGAAGGCGACTCAGCAGCGGTCGGGGGTTCTCCAGGGCGAGCGCATCGAGCGTCGCCTGCATCACCGAGGTGATTTCCTCGTAGCAGCGGTCGAGCACCTCAGGGTCGTCCACCGCCTCGGGGCCGAAGCGCGTCCAGTCGAGTGGCTCGCACACCTGGACCGTGATCCGCGCAGGGAGCGGAACACCGGGTAGGGCAGGGAGAGAGACGCCCCACGGCACCTGGAACATGATCGGCGCGCCGTCCATCCGGACGCGCTGCGCGCTCAGCAGCTTCGCGAGCCGCTCGCCACGGGTGAGAACGAACGTCGTCTCGTGTCCGCCGTGACCGACGACCGGAACGACAGGAACGCCGGCCTTGAGTGCGAGCCGGATGAAGCCTTTGCGGTCGTTGAAGACGATGCGGTTCCGCTCTTTCCAAGGTCGAAACACTTCGTAAGAGCCGCCGGGATAGAGCAGCACGGAGCTCCCGTCGCCGAGCGCGGCCTCCGCGTTGTCCATGCTGGCGGGCATCTGCCCAATCTTTCGCATGAGCTCACGCCATCCGGGAACGCCGAAGATCCCGTCGAAGGCCAAGCCCAGCAGCGGGTCATCGAAGCCGCGCGTCCGGTACCACGCCACGTAGACCGCGCTCGTGTCCGGCGTGACGATGCCGCCCGAGTGATTGCCGATCAGGAGCACTGGGCTCTTCGGCACACGCCCCATTCCGCGCACCTCCGCGTCGAAGTAGCGCGCGAACGTTTCCATCTTCGGGACGAGCTTGCGCATGAACTCCGGGTCGAACTGACGCGCGGGTTGATGAAGGTGCGCTTCGGTGGCGTCCGCCCAGCGGTTCAGAACGCTGCTCTCCATGAAGCGCTGCACGGCCCTCACTACACGCGGCGGCAGTTTGTGCTCAAAGCTGTTTGGTTTGCTGGGCATCGGCTTGAACGAAACTATAACATGTTCTATTTTCGATCGACTGGAGAGAGCATGGCGGGTGTCAACGTTTGGTCCGGCTTGATTCATCGGTTGTTTCCGTGGCGCGCACCGGTCCCAGCCGACGGCCGCGCCCGGCGTCGACCTCGGGCTCGTCGGGCCGCTCCCCGCGATCAAGCGGACAGCATCCGTCTCGCGAGGCGCAATGCCTACACGGGGATGGCCCGTTTCACGGGGCGATCCGTCGATCGGATGTTCCTCGCGGCGATGAGCCGGCCGCACCGCTATCCCGGCGCTGGCGATTTGGCGCGGGTCGGCATGGAGATTGCGG
>Ga0316198_10002219_pt1 | contig 11701 bp, 15 predicted proteins | sample OudBieAanoxic_MG_FD_204935 | JGI IMG/M metagenome (GOLD analysis project Ga0316198, IMG submission 204935) | Coastal sediment microbial communities from Oude Bieten Haven, Netherlands - site A anoxic | ecosystem: Environmental > Aquatic > Marine > Coastal > Sediment | place: Netherlands... | reverse complement strand
CATAAGGCAGTATACAGATCTGAATAGGATATTTTACACATGAAAGATGAGAAAGGGCTATATTATTATCCCTTCCCGCTCAATAAAAAGGTTCGCATGTATGTGCGTGCCAAAGACGGGGTTGTCTGGTTCAGGCTCTGGAGCGCCGATGACCCGAAGCTCTGGGATGAGCATGGCTGGGTGCCTTACGAGGCGGTTAAACAGGCCCAGGCCCTATATGATGGCGAGGCGTTTGATCCTGCGCAGGCCTATGATCTGAAAGCAGCGAAAGCACTCATTGACGAAGCAGGATAGAGGCTTCGCCCATTGGAATGATGGTTGAGGCCAAAACGCAGGCCCCCAAAATTTTTTGTGGTTTAATTCAGTTATAGAAACTGCGAGAAACAATCAAAATTAAATTAGCCGAAAACCAAGGTACAAATGGCGCCTCTCACCATTACAATTACCCACAATCTCCAGTTAACCCATGTTCCGGCCGAAATCATGGAGATTCTCACCGAGAAGCTTGAATTTTTAAACCCCAAATGGCTGGAAAATGAACGCATGGGACGCTGGAACCGCGGGACACCGAAATCATTGCGGTTTTATGACAAGGTCGGTACCTCAGGTTTATGGATCCCACGCGGGTTTATGCGGCAGCTGGTGTTGCTGTGCCGGCGACACAACATCAATTATGAAATTGACGACCAGCGCTCAAATCTTGCACCCAAGAATTTTTCATTTAAAGGAAAGTTGCGGCCCTTTCAGCAAAACGCGGTGGACGAAATGCTCGCCAGAGATTTCGGTACGCTAAACTCGGCCACCGGATCCGGTAAAACGATTATGGCTCTGTATATGGTCGCCCGACGCAGGCAACCGGCCTTAATTGTTGTTCACACCAAGGAATTGGCTTCCCAATGGGTGGAGCGCATCGCAACATTTCTTGGAATCCCATCCGAAGAGGTCGGATTAATCGGCGGTGGGAAAAAGGTGGTGGGCGAAAAAATAACCGTTGCCCTGGTGCAATCTCTCTATAAATGCGCTGAGGAGATCGCCGGCCAGATCGGCTTTCTGATTGTCGATGAATGTCACCGCTGCCCCAGCCGAACGTTTACAGAGGCGGTGACCGAGTTTGATGCCAGATATATGCTGGGATTGTCGGCAACTCCCTGGCGGCGGGACAAACTGTCCCAATTGATATTCTGGCACCTGGGTGATGTTCATCACGAGGTGGATAAAGCCCATCTGGTGGAAACCGGGAATGTCCTTACGGCGGAAGTTATCCCGCGTGAAACTAACTTTAAGCCCTTTTACGATCCGGTAAACGAATACAGCAAAATGCTGTCGGAATTGACTGCCGATACGGATAGAAATGTCCTGATCGCATCGGATGTCGCCCTGGAGACCTCAAAAAGTAACGGAATCTGTCTGGTTTTATCCGACCGCAAAGCCCACTGCGAAAACCTCCAGGCGCTTTTAAAATACAGATTTAAAATGGATGCCGAATTGCTGACCGGTGATTTGAGTCAAGGTGAGCGGCATAAAGTCGTCGAACGATTAAATCAAAAAAAAGCCAAAGTCGTTATTGCCACCGGTCAACTCATCGGTGAGGGTTTTGACTGCAAGAATCTATCAACGCTATTTCTGGCTACTCCTGTTAGCTTCAGCGGACGGGTACTGCAGTATCTGGGCCGGGTCCTGCGCCCGGCACCCGGCAAAAAGAAAGCCCGGGTTTTTGATTATATAGATATTCACGTGGATATTTTAACAAAAGCAGCCATGTCCAGGCAAAGGGTCTACCGGCAATAGGCATTCCGGGGTTCTGGGTTCAGGGTTCAAAGGTTAAGAGTGTCAGAAGATCGGGGGTTCCGGAAACGCTTTGAAATTTGGTTCCGCCAACTCTAAACTGGCAGGCCCAGAACTTTAGAGCCTTTCTTTAACTAACCCTGAACGGTGAACCCTGAACCTATGAACCGCTATTGTATTTATCGGTACAATTTTTCTTGCTAAAATCCCCATTTACAGATATCATAAGAGAATTCAAGTCGCAAAATTAGTAAGTTACAGCGATGATGGTTTTTCTTCAGATCGACTTTCCTGTGTTAGGATTTATACCGTTTCTCATAGCTATGTTCTGAGATGAATAAGAAAAGTCCAGTGGACAACATAGAATCAGGATCCGCTTTAAAAGTATTGGATTCGTTGCTGAAAGATTCGGGGCAGAAGAAGATCAGCGAAAACCAGATTGTCATCATCCTGGATGCCCTGGCCAGCTCAGATGATACCGAGGTCGTCGCACGGTTTCCTGCGGTTCTCGCCATCTGTGCCCGCCGGGGCCTGGCGTTGAATTCCCATGCATTATTTTCCCGCTACTGGGAAACGAGCCCCAAAAGACAAAATTTGGAAAAATTGCTGTTGATTAGTGCAGCGATTTTCGACCTGCAGGGGCTTAAGGCACCTAAAAATTTAGATAAAATAGCTGCTTCCTTAAAACCAAGATATCGTGAGCTTCTGCCGGGAGGTGGATTTCAGCTAAGCAATGGTATGCATATTTCGATTGAGGACCTGCAGAAGACCCTGAAAGTTTACACCGGGAGTCAATTGAAACCCTCGGAAGTTAAGGTCCAAAAATCACGCTCAAAGTCTGATTCGCTGGATGTATACCTGGGCCGATTATTTTCTCCGAAACAAAAAGAGCTCGTGCTTAATAGAAGAGACGGGCGGGCTTTTACTAAAACTGAGCGCGAGTATTATTCCAGGATTGTACGTAAAAAACTTGAAGCCATTGCTAGTGAAGAGTTAGTGGAACTTGCCAGAAATTTAGTTTGTAAATAAAAACTGCCGATAGGATTGGAAATGGAAATTATTTGGGAAATTGGCTTACAAACAATAGAGATCCTGACCTTAATATTTGGGGTCCTGGGGATGACCCTTTCCTTAATGCTCTTGTTTACTCCCCGCCTTGCCCAAAGCCTCAGCAGTATTCTCAACCGCAGAATAAATGTTGATAAAGGAATAGAATATCTGGATAAAGAAATTAAAATATCTGAATTTTTTTATAGCTATCATATTGCCGTGGGATTAGCGTTAGTAGCCGGATCCGTATTTTCGCTCTTTTTCTTCTTTTTTTCACTTGACGTTTCTAAGTTCACCGGTATTTTTTTTGGCTCGCGGGCGAATATATCCACAGCAGAGCTTATCGTGAGTGCCATCACATGGATCGGTAAGATCGGTTGCCTGGCCGGCCTGGTTATCGGTTTGGTGCTGGCGTTTAAGCCGGATTTAATGAAACGGATAGAAAACAAAATGAATTCATGGTTTGCAACCAAGCCGATGATCGAAAAACTTGATAAATCAAGTCACGACGTGGATACCTTCTTATTCCGCTACCCGGTTGCAGTCGGCCTGATCGGTGCCGTCATATCTTTTTTTCTTATCTCGCTGTCCATTATCAATTTGCTTGAATAGCTTAGAAATATTGACATTCTGATTTTAATCGCATACTTTCGCCGAATGCGAAGGTCTCATCAAAATGGAGGAGTGAATTGTGGCTGTGAGCACGTTTAGATTTTTTCCACCTGAGAGAATGGGCAAAGACTTTCCCTGGCCCATCTGGGCCGTGGGCTGGCTGGCTCTATTTAAAGCTTTTCTGTGGTTGTCATATGAGCCGGTTCAGCCAGGGGCTTTGCTAACACTTATAGGCACTAAGTATTTACTAAATATGGTTCCAATGGCCATTTTCGCAGTCGGGGTGTGGAACTTAAAGAAGTGGGCCATGTGGGGCCTGATCATTTTATCGGTTGCTAATTTACTTTTTTTTATAATTTATCCGCAATCCTTAAACGCCGTTTTTGTGCAGTCGGAAGTTTACATTTATTCAATTATATTGTCGTTTATTACCTTGCTTTGTAACGGTCCTCTGGGAGACATTTCCATTCTCCTGGCGACTCCCATCATGCTCAAGCACGCCCAAAAATAGTTGCTATCCGTTTTACGTCAAAATTGGTTTTCATGGATTGCCGCCGGGTTCCAGTTTCCCGGCCGGGCGACCATGTTAACTACCGGCAAAAGGTTTTCAACCAGGGCTTGGGCTTCCGGCTAAAGTTTTTGTTTTTTCTCCCGATATATTTAGTATCAAACAACCTATCGGAATGCTGAATTATGAAAACAAAAATACTTTTCTGGAGTGCCGTTTTATTTTTAGCGCTGGGTGTCAACACCAAGGACGGAGCGCTGTTTTATTTTTTTTCAGTTCATCTCTTCATGCTTTATATCGGCATGTTTTTGCATAAAGTTTCGTATTCACCCCCATCAGATGCGAACGCCGAACCACTTCCCGAAGCCGGGTCCGCCAAAAAATAATTTCTTATCGGAACGTTAGGATGACAAACCCTGTAGTATCTTAGGTGAATTTTTTTCATCACGAAAACACGAAAGCTGGAAAGCACGAAATTTAGGTCATCTTTTTTCGTGTTTTCGTGACTATCTTTTCTTGTTTGGTTTCGGCTTTTCCTGGTTAAGTCATAGAAAAAGTTATTTTAGAATACTGGGCGCCGATACCGTAGATAGTCTTATCGTTCGGCCCTACCCGTTTGCACCATTTTATGGTTGCCCGAAATATTCTTTCATTTTCAGCACCTGATACGACCACATCGACACCCGGCTTGAGCGGGGAGCCGGTTTCAAAATAAAGCCCACCCTCGCTGCAGTTAAACATATTGGCGTTGTAAGCCTCATTTTGGTTTATTGTACTGTATTGAATGGGAGCTTTGAGGTAGAAACGTTCCGCATTTCTTTTCTCTTGGAATTTTTCCATTCTTTTTTAACCTTACCCGCTGGTTTCGCAATGAGGTTAAAGTGTTTGTCACACCCCTGCCGGCTAATCAGCCTGCTCGAACCGGGATGGTATGTTTGAACGGCGATCTCAATTGCTTGTGAGTATCCGAATATATTAAGCATATCACTATAATGAAAAAAGGCAACCTGTCTTTTTGGATGTGTTATTGCCTCACGCAAAGCCCGATGCTAGAACTTGACCTTGGGAGCCGCCTTTTCGCCCTCGGGAATCTCATAATAATCGGCCTGGGAGACCCCTGCCAGCAGGGCGTAGAATCTACCAAAAAAAGTTCGAATGTAAGTATTTAAAAACTGGACTGCGTCATTGTAGCGTTTGCGTTCCACGGCGATTCGATTTTCGGTTCCTTCCAGGCTGTCCTGCAGCCTTAGAAAAGACTGATTGGCTTTCAAGTCGGGATATCGTTCCTGGAGCAACAGCAGCCGGGAGAGGGCACCTTCAAGTCGGTTGGAACTTTCGATCTGGTTTTTAACATCGTTGGCCTGAAAATACTGGGTTCTTGCCTGGGCGATGTTTTCGAAAATTTCTTTTTCGTGTTTGGCATATCCTTTAACCGTTTCCACCAGATTTGGAATCAGGTCATACCTGCGTTTCAGCTGGTTTTCAACCTGAGCCCATTTGCCCTTGACGTTTTCTTCCATTGTAATCACCTGGTTGTAGCCGGCGATTAGTTTGCCACCGATCATAAACAGCGCCACCAGGGTGATCCCCAGAATGACAAGTACGATTTTCAATCCGTTTGACATAAAACCCCCTCTTGGAATGAATAATGCAGAATGGCAAATGACGAATTGTGGAGTCTCTTCGCTCCATCAAATTTGATTGAGTAAAAGAAACTGCATCTTATAAACTATAATTTGTCTACCATATCAATATAAAAACGATAGAATTCCCTAATTATACATTCTTCGTTCGACATTCGCCATTCACTCGCTACCATCCTCCCGACGCACCTCCGCCGCCGAATCCACCGCCGCCACCGCCGAATCCACCGCCACCACCACCGAATCCACCGCCGCCAGAACCACCCCAATGGCCGCCCCGGCCGCCCATTGAGGATATAAATAAATAAGCCAGAAATAATCGCGGATTTTTGATAAATAAGATGACCATAATTACGAAAAAGAACAGGGAAAATATTTTTCCGAGGATACCGGGTGATTTCCGTTTTTTATTGACCGGATCGGTTTTTTTAACAGCCGGCAATCCGCTAATTTCAACACCGGCATCCCGGGCAATTTCATTGGCTATAACCACGGCGGCGGTATAAATCCCCGTGGAATAATCACCTCTTTTAAAATAGGGCACCAGATATTGTCTGCCGATGCTGCCCACCAGGCTGTCCGGCAGCAGGCCTTCGAGTCCGTAGCCGGTTTCGATTCTGTACTTTCTGTCATTTAATGCGACGACAACCAACACGCCGTTATCCTTGCCTTTTTGTCCCAGTTTCCATTGATCATGGGCGATGGTGATGGATAATTCTTCTATGGCCTGCCCTTCGAGGCTGTTTATGGTGAGAATCGCCACTTGGGCACCGGTCTTTGTTTCAAGCTCTTTCAAATACCGGTTCAGTTTGGACTCAGCGCCGTTGTCAATGATGCCGGCCAGATCGACGACCGGGGCGGCGGGCAACGCGGGAATTTCGACGGTGTGACCGACGGTTGCCACATTGCAAATAAACAGCACAATTGCTCCCAGGAGGATTGCCCTAAATAGCGAGTGCATCGGTGATGTCTCCCAGGTTTTCAATGGCGGCATAGTAATCTTCAAAAACCATGGTGAGCTGTTCAAGGGATGGTTTGGTTTTCTTTTTTTTCAGATTTAACACAATTTTAAATACGTCTGTCCGGACCCCTGAAACTTCCTCCAGCACGGACAGGATATCGGCATTATTGCGCGGGGGTTCTTTACCGAGCAACAAAATTATTGACTTAAATAACGGCATATATCCGGAAAACGATTCTGAAAACTCCCGGGCGAGTAACTTTTGATCGCCGGCGGCCGATATATATCGCTGTCTCAGGCCGATGAGTTTGACCTTCAACTCCTGTTCACACTGGCGCCTCAGGTCTGATTTTCTAATATTCAAAGCTTGAAAAACATCCTCTCCGAAGACCGTAAGATGCAGCTGGGTGATGTTGAAAAACTCAATGGGGAAAACATCGAGGGATTCATCGATGTAGGCCGGCGTCATTATCAGCGGGGCGGCAATCCGCTTTCTGCCGTACTTTTTCCCCAGAGGCGCCAGAAACTCTAAAAATTTCAAGTCCATTTTGTCCAGGACGATCACCGAGTTGATGTCGGAGGTTTTGGGATTGAAATCTTTGGTTAAGGCACTACCGACGATATGAACAGAGTGGATAAGATCCTGATGGTGTTTAAGAATTATATCGAGAAATGGTTGATAGCGAGCAGAAATATCGGCTTGCGGTCTAATGTCATTCATCTCTATTACCCCCTATCCCGGATCCGCCACGGAAAATAATTTGCCACAAAGGCACCATGACACAAAGGGAAACCTCCGGTTAACATCCCGCTTGGTGTCTTGATGTAATGGCGACAAAAATGTTTTGCCATAAAAATACTTAAAAAAAAGCTAAACTCCCCGTTATCAATACCGATATACTATAATGCGGGCAAAAATCAAATTCGCAACTGAATTATTGACAGCCGGGTAGTTGACGAATTTTTGTCAGAATTATTAACCTCGATGTATGCCCGATGATGTGCATTTATAATTTTTTCTTACACTTGTAGTTGCTCAAGATGACAATTTTTTGACGCTTAAATTAACTTTTTTATCATATCCGTTAACGCGGGTTAAGCGAAAAATCAGTTAAACTTTTGAATTTAATTGTAATATTTAGATTTTAGGAAATTTGGCATGATAGTTGTATAGGTATATGGCAAAACTGTTAAAAGGGAGTGACGGAATACGGTTTTGCGTTAAGCGAGATTCTAAAACCTGAGCTTGCCGAATCGCAATCCTGAAATCGAAACCAGACCACATGAGGTGCTAAAATGGAAGAAAGATTCTGCGAAAATAATTTCGATTTTGACATTGGTTATCTTGTTAAAAGCCCTTGCAGAGATTGTATGAGCAGAGACAATCTACCCGATTGCATTCAAGGATGTGAAATATTAGATCAGATCCAGACCGTTCTGGCTGATTCTATTCCGAGTGAAGCAAGCATTTCGCCGGCTGAAACCTATGATGTTCCCGCCGAAGTGCTTGACCAAATATAGATCGGACCAAATAAACTAAGGTTTCTGTAGCTTTTTGTGGCCAATCTCTGCGGGAGGCCACATGGCATACTGGATTATTGGAATGCTGGCATACTGATTGGGGGCGAAGCCCCGAACCTGGTTCCAGCCCAGCCTAAATCTAAACTGCTGGTGCCCAAACAATTTTTGCCTGATCTCCCTCCTGGGGGGTCAGGCAGAACTATTTTTAGACTTCATATATTCTTCAACGAGTCAGGTGTTCAACTTGTTTTCCCAGTCGAATTCACGGGCGGTGACAATATGCTCCATACGCCGCAGTCGTTTTTCAAGATTTTCATACCGTCTTTTGATGCGTTGGGCGGCGAGGTGTCTTGAATTGGTATAACTGTCATAAAATTCCTGTTCGGCCTCCGTTTCAATGGGGATGACAGGGGCGGGTTTCATCAAAAACGTTGCGATTAAATACAGACCGATGGCCGGCCAGAATCCCGAAACGAGAAGGAAAATAATGGCAATCGCCCGGGCCCAGAACACCGAAAAGTCGAAATGTTCGGCCAGCCCCCGGCATACGCCGAAAATAATGCCGTTGCGTGAGCGGTATATTCCGTCACGGGATAATCTGTCATAGTGTCTCATTTTTACGATCCTTTTTATCCTGGTCCAGCAGGATGGTTTCCAGTGCCTCCACCCGTTCTTCCATTCGGGAGAGCCCCTTATAAATTTCCTGAATTATTTTGGAATCGTCGGCCTGATCTTTGCGGGAAGTTCCGCCTTTTAAAAGTTTTATGGACATTAAAATCGTGCCCCCGATAACTGCAGGTATGAGAACAAAACTTCCGAAAACGATCGCCACAATCAACGCTTCTTTCATAAGCATCCCCTATGGAATGAATATTGTAGAATGTCAAATGACGAATTATGGATGTCGCTGCGCTCCGCCATTTAAAATAGATAGCATACCTTAATTCGATATTCGACATTCGTCAATCGCCATTATCAGTGTGAACTACAGTTTTGAGTTTGACTCATCGTTGCTGGCGGATGAAGGCTTCTCGGCCGCAGGTGTTTTTAACGACTGTAGCTCACTTTCGATTTCATCATCTATCGACAGCCTATCCAGTTCGTCTTCCAGGGAAGTCTTTTTGCCGTAATTTACCAGATCTGCTTCAGCTTCCATGCGTTCAATGCGGTTTTCAATTTCATCGAATTTCATTACGGTTTCGGAACTGTCAATGCGTCGCATCTCCTGCTGAGCCTGTATTTTCCTCTGGGCATGGACATGGCGTTGAACCAGCATGCGTTGCTTGTCCCGCGCAGATTTTAATTTTTCCTCCAGCTGGCGGATGTCATCCTGGTACTGGTCAATGAGCAGGTCCTGTTCGACCAAATCTTGTTCAAGGGTTTCTGTCCTGCGGGTAAATTTGCGTTTTTCCACCAGAGCCTCACGTGCCAGATCGTCCCGCCCCTTATTTACGGCAAGTGCAGCCTTTTCCTCCCAATATTGAGCCCGGGCCTTGTGTCCATCCAACTGACGTTGAACTTTTTTGCTGGCGGCCATTACTCCGGCGCAAGCCGTTTTAATTTCAACCAGCGTATCTTCCATTTCCCTGATCATCAGTTTGATCAGCTTTTCCGGATCTTCCGCTTTATCGAGCATTGCATTGATATTGGAGCTGATGATATCGCGAAATCGTGTAAAAATTCCCATTGTGTTACCTCCACTTTTTTATTGACTGTGCTATGCTCTCCTTGAGCATAGACCGTGCCAATCGTTGTCTTTTAGACAACTACTTGAAACAAAAGGAATTTATGGTTGACAGGGCAATATAATCTGTGGTAAAAATTGCCAACAAATAGTAAAATTCGCTAATGATTGGTGAAGAAGATTATGGGTTCAGGGTTGCCCTGCCTCAATATCATCGAATCGATTTATTTTTGCTACGGTATTTACATTTGGAAATCAAGGATTCGAAGCCGACCCAAACTCCGGACCTCTGAAGTTTTCAACCCTTGAGCCCGGGTCGCCTCCGGCGCCGCCAAAGGCAGGTGAACCTTTGAACCCAGAACCCAGAACGGTATTTTTGACTTATGAACGGAACCTTAGAAAAACAGTATAGCCGTGAAACACCGGCCCGGGCCACCGAAGCCCTGGGTCAATCCGAGAAATTTTTGGAATTTCAAGAGCGCCTTTCACGGGTAGCGCCGGTCAATCGGCCGGTGCTCCTGCTGGGTGAACGCGGTACCGGCAAAGAATTAGCGGCCGGACGTTTGCACTATCTGTCCAGCCGATGGCACAAACCTTTTCTAACACTTAATTGTTCCGCTTTATCGCAATCGCTCATCGAATCGGAATTGTTCGGTTATGAAAAAGGGGCTTTCACAGGAGCGGTGCAGCGGCGGGTCGGTCGGTTTGAAGCGGCCGACGGCGGCACCCTTTTTCTGGATGAGATCGGCAACATTCCACTGGAGGTGCAGGAAAAAATTTTGCGGGTGGTGGAATATTATTCTTTTGAGCGGGTGGGAAGTTCTGAAAGCATCGATGTGGATGTCCGCATTATTGCTGCTACCAATGCCGATGTGAAAGCCCTGGCAGCTGATAATCTATTTAAACAGGATTTACTGGATCGGCTTTCATTTGAAGTATTGATCGTGCCTCCCTTGCGGGATCGCAGGGAAGATATATTGCTGTTGGCCAATTATTTTGCCGGTCGCATGGCGGTTGAACTCGGCTGGGAGGAAATCCCAAGGTTTAGTCCTGAAGCCGTCGATGCCCTTGAATGCTATCGCTGGCCCGGCAATGTACGGGAGCTAAAAAATGTGGTGGAACGTGCGGTCTATCGATCGGATTCTCTGAAAATTAGTGAAATTATTTTTGATCCGTTTTTTTCGCCATATGAAACACAGGTCCCGGAGTTGACCCCGGTTAATTCACAGACTGATCCAGGATTCTCCGATGGGGTTGATCTAATGGCAAAACCGATGAAAGAGGCCATTTGGGATCTGAAAGTTCAAATGCTGGAAAAGGCGCTGGCGCATTCAAAATTCAACCAGAAAAAAGCAGCCAGGCTCCTGGGGCTGTCCTACCATCAGTTTCGAGGTTTGTACCGGCAGTACAGGCAAATGAATAATGAAGATTGATACGCCGCGGAAATAATTAAGGAATGCTATCCCTCTTAAATTTGGTGGCGTGTAGCGACTTCCTTAATTATTCATTCGACACGTATCCGCCTGGCGGATTAAAGTTATTGAATTCGCAAATATCGAATTCCAAAGTATGGAATAGATTTTGCAATGTTTTAAGGCCGAAAGGATCCTTGAAACTACGGGGACGATCCTGACAAACTCAATATAGGTAGATATTTCAAATAATTATAGCCTGATTAGTGGTCTGGCTGCCGGTGGGTTGCCTGACTACGACAATCAAAGGATGTTAATTTAATGACAGAATTTAGCGTGCGCTCATTCGAAAATAAAATACTGAGCTGTTGCGCCGTCATTGATCCGGATGGAGATCAACTGCAAAAAGTCAGCAGATATATGTCTGATTCGGTTGATATGGATCGTTTAATCGGTCAGGCGATCATGGATGGAATGGGAGGATTTCTCTATAAAAATTTTTTGAAAGCGGGCCTACTAGAAACG
>Ga0316198_10002218_pt1 | contig 11702 bp, 9 predicted proteins | sample OudBieAanoxic_MG_FD_204935 | JGI IMG/M metagenome (GOLD analysis project Ga0316198, IMG submission 204935) | Coastal sediment microbial communities from Oude Bieten Haven, Netherlands - site A anoxic | ecosystem: Environmental > Aquatic > Marine > Coastal > Sediment | place: Netherlands... | reverse complement strand
AATTTTATTCGCCATAATTAAAAGCGTAATCTCATCCTGCTTTAAGTCATGATCTTCCGGGAATTGAACCCTTGCTCGCTTAGCTGCTTCCAAAGCGGCTAATGTATCATGCACAACAGCTCTGTAAACGTAAATAATATTTCTATGGACATTTACATCTGCCATGTTGTTATCGGCAAGATAATTGAAGTTCTCCAATGCCAGCTCGGTATCATCCAATTGCTGAGCGGCATATCCGGTGTATTGCCATGCCGTGGTATCATTTGGAAAAACCATTTTAACCATATCAAAATAAGCAATAGAACCTTCATAATCACCACTCTGATAGGCTTCTACCGCCCCATTAAATGCAGCGCCATACAAGGCGACAATACGCTGATCCGAGAATATGTAATAAGTACTTGTCTCTGGTTCCATTTCTTTTACTTTAAGAAATGATTCAGCTGCTACACTGTAGGCATCATCACTTAATGATTTTACTGCTTCATCTTCTGAATTATAGATGGTTTCATAGATCAAACCTCGATAATACCAGGTTTTTACCTTATCTTTTGTCTTTTCATTTGTTGTGGCAGCATCGATAATCATTTGAGCTTCAGCCACTTCTCCCTTGTCAAGAAGTATTTTAGCTTTTTCTATCTTAGGAGTTTTCTCCTTCTGGGCAAAAGCAACACTTACGGTAAGGAGCAAAAATAAAATTAACCTAATCTTTTTCATGATTTATAGAAATTTACTTAAACAATTAATTTGGTACAGATATATAATAGGCTGTAAATCAGCACTTTAATTTGATTCTAAATCCTCTTCTCCGATCTTCTCTATTTTCTCAACACTGCTGATTTCATCATTCTCATTCAACTTGATCAGCTTTACTCCCTGAGTGGCCCTACCCATTACTCGTAATGTATCAACAGCCATTCTGATCGTAATGCCCGATTTATTAATGATCATGAGGTCATCTGTGTCGATCACTACTTTTAAAGCAACAAGCTTGCCAGTTTTTTCTGTTATATTGATGGTTTTAACTCCTTTGCCACCTCTGCGGGTAATTCTATAATCATCAATCTGGCTCCTCTTGCCAAATCCTTTTTCAGAAACCACCAATAAATTGGCATCTGATCTGGTTATACAAACCATATCAACTACCCGGTCGTTTTTTCCTTCAAGGGTAACCCCCCTCACTCCTGCCGCATTCCTTCCCATAGCCCGGATATCCGCTTCATGGAAATGGATTACCTTGCCGGACCGTTTTCCAATAACAATATGATTATCTCCATTGGTCAATGCTACATTCAATAAACGGTCGCCTTCATTGATGGTAATCGCATTTATGCCGTTCTGGCGTGGCCTTGAATATGCTTCGAGTAGTGTCTTTTTAATGGTACCTTTCACGGTACACATCATGATGTAGTTATTGTTAATATAATCTTGGTCCTCCAGGTTATGTACGTTAAGAACGGTTCTTACTACGTCATGAGGATCAATATTAATCAGATTTTGAATGGCCCGACCTTTAGATGTTTTAACACCCTCAGGGATCTGATAAACCTTCTTCCAGAACACTTTGCCGAATTCAGTAAATATTAGTAGATAATCATGGGCATTCGCGATGAAAAGATGCTCCGTAAAATCATCATCTTTCGTGATAACACCTTTGGAACCAACTCCTCCCCGACCCTGCGTTCTGTATTCTGAGGACTGGGTTCGCTTAATATACCCCTGATGAGAGATGGTAATAACCATTTCTTCATTTGGGATCATATCTTCTATGCCAATCTCATCTGAATCATGTACTATATCAGTTCTTCTCTCATCTCCATACCTTTCTTTCAGAGCAATCAATTCATCCTTTATAATTCTCATTCTCAACGCTTTATCGTCAAGAATGGCTTGAAGCTTTTTAATGAGTTCCTGGAGTTCCTTATATTCTTCTTCTATCTTTTCACGCTCAAGGCCTGTGAGTCTTTGAAGACGCATGTCCAGGATCGCTTTTGCCTGGATCTCAGAAAGCTTGAACCGCTCCATTAAACCAACTCTGGCAGTTTCAGGATCCCTTGATTTACGAATGAGATCAATAACTTCATCAATATTGTCCAGTGCTATGATATAGCCCTCAAGAATATGTGCACGACGTTCTGCCTCATCGAGCTCAAATTGAGTTCTTCTTACCACTACATCATGTCTATGACTTACATACCTGGATATCAAATCTTTAAGATTCAATATTTGAGGTCTTCCTTTAACTAACGCAACATTGTTTACTCCGAAAGATGATTGCAGTTGAGTATGCTTGAAAAGATGATTCAGGACAATGTTGGGAATTGCATCACGTTTTATATCGTAGACTATTCTCAGCCCGTCTCTGTCAGATTCATCACGTATATCAGAAATACCCTCCAGTCTTTTCTCGTTAACAAGTGCAGCAGTTTTTTCTATCATGGCTGCCTTATTGACCTGGTATGGAATTTCCGTAATTATAATCTGTTCCTTTCCTGATTTATTAGTAATAATATCGGATTTGGCCCTGACAACGACTCTGCCTCTTCCAGTTTCAAAAGCAGATTTCACACCTTGGTAGCCATAAATGATACCCCCTGTCGGAAAATCAGGTCCCTTGACATATTGCATCAATTCATCAATCTGGATATCATGGTTGTCAATATAGGCTACAATACCATCTATGACTTCTGAAAGATTATGAGGTGGCATATTGGTGGCCATACCAACTGCAATTCCTGAAGCTCCATTTACAAGAAGGTTCGGGAGCTTTGCCGGTAGAACCGTTGGCTCCTGTAATGAATCATCGAAATTCGGTTGAAAATCAACGGTATTCTTGTTGATATCATTCAGCATTTCCTCTGCAATGCGCCTCAGTCGAGCTTCAGTATATCGCATGGCCGCCGGAGAATCACCGTCAATTGATCCATAATTTCCCTGACCATCTACCAGAGGATAACGTAGAGACCATTCCTGGGCCATTCGGACCATCGTATCATAAACGGAAGAATCTCCGTGAGGGTGGTATTTACCCAACACCTCTCCTACTATTCTGGCTGATTTTTTATAGGGCCTGTTGTAGTTTACACCCAACTCAAGCATTCCATAAAGCACTCTTCTATGGACAGGTTTCAATCCATCCCGTACATCCGGCAGCGCCCTGGAAACTATTACTGACATTGAATAATCTATGTAGGCACCCCGCATCTCCTCCTCAATGTTGATAGGGATAATGTTTTCGTTAGCTCCTTCTGCCATTAACTGTGGTTAAAATAGAAAAATTATGGACGCAAATTTACAAAAAATAATGATATTACGGAGTATAATTTGTTCCTTAATTTACGAACCAACCTAATACCCGCCTGAGACTTTACGCCGGTTCATTCTCCACCACCTGTACTTATGCAGATTGGGATAATTCTCACCTACTTTCGGATTCTGTTTTTTATAGAAAGGTTGTCCACGATATCCTTTATTCCCATGAACATGCTTTTTCTGATATCGACAGGTTTTATTAGTAAATTTTTTCGGATAACTATATCCCGGTGGGGTCTTGGCATTCAAACGGCAGCGCGGTAATTCAGGGATAGTATATCTGAAACCTACATGAACAAACAAAGCAGGATACCTGTGCCTGACAGTCCCTCCAAACTCAGGCAAATCCATCTTATAACTTTTAAATTCATAGGAAGGCCTGATATAACCTTTCAGATATTCTGAAAACTCATATTCAATTGGTATTCCTATATTAAAATATACACCCTGGTTTATCAGACTCTTATCGTATGCGCCTCCCATCCATATCTTTCCTATCTGTATATCAGCATAATAAGTCCAGTACATGAAATCATATACCCTTGCGCCTACTGTTCCAAAAACCCTTTTCAGATTGGTAGTCTTTACATTCGGCTTATATTGGCCAAGTGCGTCTGCACCAGTATAAGGGCTCATGGCAGGTAAATGATGAATTTCAAATGCTGCACCTCCCCCGATCCGGACCCGGTCAAATAAATCCACGCTGATCAAAAGTGTCAATGGAATAGCACCCGAACTCCCTTTATATCCTAATTTAGCGGTATCGCTTAGAACCTGATTTTGAAGATCAGTTGAGGTATTCCTTGAAACAATTGCTGAATCTGGCGCATTCAGCCAATTTTGATATCCAAAGAAAGGAGATGCCGAAGAGTCCTGCAGGGTAAATAAATAAAGACCATTATCAGTTGAATCAGTCTTGTTCAAAACACCATATCCCGGTAAGTCATGCTTATAAAATGTTCTGCCATATCCTCCGGTAAATGTTATAGATATTTTATTCAGGATCTGCCTGAATCTACTGATTTTTGCTTCTTTCTGGGGTACATAATAATAAGGGTCGGTGCCTTGACTGAATGCAGGTGCAAACAGGATGAACAATAGTGCAAGGATAAGTAGTTTAATTTTTACCATTAAATCGGCAATACCCCTTTTTGGCCGGTTTTTGCTTATCTAACGTCAAAAGTATCCAAAAATTTTCTAAAAATAATGGTTTTTGACAATTCCAGTTTATCGCCAATTTCCTGTATTTTTTTGAATTCGATTTTTGATATTTTCCTTTTGTCAGATAAATCTTCATGGGTATCATCCCAGAAGAAGGAATGAAGGAATCTTATGAACATATACGGGGCATTCATTAACATTTTCTTAAATTCCCTGTCGGACACCCTGGAGGTATCAGGGTGATCTCCGTCGATCAATGATATATCAAAGGATTTTTCCATGGCCAGTTTAATGGTATCAAAAAATTGATCTTCCCATTTTGGTGCACTTTTCACCAGAAAACTCATAGCATAGACTACCGGATCTTTTTTGAGATAATGCCCCCCTTTTGAAATAGTCCTGGCCTTTTTATTCAAGGCCATTTCCTCCATAAGACTTATCTCTCCTGTTGAAAGGGTAAAGGAGATACTGGGCATCATGATGATGAGGCTCAAAAAATCGTGGTCACTGATATCAAGGTGTGGCGCCTCTTCATTTCTAAACGCATTCTTGAGACCCTGGACAGATTCAAGAACTTCATGATCTTCAAGAATGATGCTTATTTCGTTGGCGGTTAACATAATGGTCAGTATTTATCTCATTTAAAGTTAAAATAATTAATACGCATTCCCACAATATTTCTTTAGCAATTTGGCGTCCGATATCGAACATTTATTACCCCAAATCCGTACAACATAATTATACTATTTATCAAATTTTATTAGAATTGTCTGGTTGTCAGGTAATTAGAATTTTGGTATAGTTATAGATAGATGCTCGCTGGAAAAGTATGCCTTAATTATGATAGAATTAAAAGAGATAAGAAAGTCCTATGATGTGGGGAAACAGAAGCTTGAAGTGTTAAAAAGTATTGATTTGCATATAGAAGCCGGGGAACTGGTCTCAATTATGGGTTCTTCCGGATCGGGCAAGTCAACGCTTCTGAATATAATAGGGATACTTGATGAATATGATTCTGGGGACTATACCCTGAATAATACTCTGATCAAAAACCTTTCTGAACGAAAAGCCGCATATTATCGAAACCGTTTTTTAGGATTCGTCTTTCAGTCTTTCAATCTTTTATCTTTTAAAAATGCCCTGGAAAATGTAGCCTTACCCCTTTATTACCAGAAGGTGAGAAGAAAAAAGCGGAATATCAAGGCTATGGAATACCTCGATATGGTTGGATTAAAAGAATGGGCTGAGCATATGCCAGGTGAATTGTCAGGGGGGCAGAAACAAAGAATAGCCATTGCTCGGGCATTGATCGCAGATCCAAAGGTCATTCTGGCTGATGAACCTACAGGCGCACTGGATTCACAGACATCCTATGAAGTGATGGAGATATTTAAAGAAGTGAATGATGACGGCAAAACCATTCTGATCGTAACACACGAAGATGATATTGCACATAAAACGGATCGCATTATTAAATTAAGGGATGGAATTATTGTTGATGAAGAAATAGCCATTGCATCTTAACCTCAAAGATATGTTTGATCTGGACAAGTGGCAGGAGATATATTATACCATTAAACGAAATAAGCTTCGCACCTTTTTAACAGCGTTTAGTGTGTCATGGGGGATCTTTATGCTTGTTTTATTATTGGGAGCCGGAAAAGGCCTTGAGAATGGCGTTAACAAGGAATTCGAGGAGGACGCTGTAAATAGTATCTACGTATCACCTGGTCGTACAAGTATGCCTTATAAAGGAATGAAACAAGGTCGATACATCAGGCTTAAGAACAGTGATTATAACTCAACCAAAACTGAAATTGATGGCATAGACCACATCACGGGAAGATATTACTGCTCAGGTGAATTTACTGTAAGGTATAAGGACCGGTATTCCAGCTTTTCTGTGATTGGTGTTCACCCTGACCATGCGTTTATCGAAAACCAGAAAGCATTCCAGGGCAGGTATCTTAATGAAAATGATCATAGAGAAAGAAGGAAGGTTGTTATAATGGGTACCGAAGTGAGCCAGATATTATTTAAGAATGAAGATCCGATAGACAAATGGATACATATAGGAGGCATTCAGTATAAAGTGGTGGGGATTTATGATGATGCCGGAGATGGTGATGAAGATCGACGCATTTTTATTCCGATCTCAACAGCTCAACTGGCATATAATGGATCTAACTATATACATAATATGGTTTTCACCGTAGGTGATGCATCCGTCAAGGAAAGTATTGAGATGGTTGATAAGGTGAAAAGCGATCTTTCCAAGCGCTATAAGTTTGACCCCACTGATAACAGGGCTTTGTTCATTTGGAACAATGTGGAAAATTACCAGCGTTTCGTCAACCTTTTTAATGGGATAAGGATCTTTATCTGGATTGTAGGGATAGGGACAATAATCGCCGGAATTGTAGGCGTTAGTAATATAATGCTCATCGTGGTTAAGGAAAGGACCAGGGAAATCGGGGTCAGAAAGGCACTTGGGGCTACACCCAATTCTATTGTAGGTCTTTTTTTACAGGAAGCTATTGTAATAACCGGTATTGCGGGATATATCGGCTTACTCGGTGGAATTGGTTTAATTGAATTTATTAATTATTCATTACTTGAATTCAGTATTGATGCTCCCTACTTCAGAAATCCCGAGATCCATTTGCAGACAGCGATTGGGGCAACATTATTATTAATATTCTCAGGAGTTATAGCAGGCTATATTCCGGCTAAGAAAGCTTCAAAGATCAGACCGATAGAAGCATTAAGAGATGAATGATATTAAATTAACTATAAAATAATTCATAAAAAGACGTAGAAGTGTTTGATTACGACAAATGGCAGGAAATATGGGCCACCATAAAAAAGAATAAGCTAAGAACTGCATTGACTATGTTTGGTGTTTTCTGGGGTATTTTTATGTTAATGGTCTTGCTTGGTTCGGGTAATGGTCTCGAAACAGGCGTGCGGATAGGCTTTGAAAGTTGGGCAACGAATGCAGGGTTCATGTGGGGAAATAAAACTACCATGGCCTATGAGGGATTCAAACCAGGCAGATATCTGAGATTTTATAATGAAGATATCATAGCATTGCGTGAAAATGTAAAAGGACTTGAAAAACTGGCTCCCCGTAATTCACTTGGAAGCTGGCGAGGCGGTAATAATGTTTTCAGAGGCAATAAATCAGGACCATTTAATGTCTACGGAGACTATCCCGATTTTCAGTATATACAAATCGTAAATATGGTCAAAGGAAGATACCTGAATGATTATGATCTTAAAGAAAAACGTAAAGTCGCAGTTCTCGGTCAGGAGGTGGTTAACGTACTTTTTGAATCTGACGAGGATCCTATTGGTGATTATATAAAGATCAATGGTATTTTTTTCCAGGTTATAGGCGTGTTTAAATCCCTGCGAACAGACGAAATGGCAACCAGGGACATGCAGACAGTTTACATTCCATTTTCTACTTTTCAACAGGCGTTTAATTACGGAAACAGGGTCGGATGGTTTTCATTCACCGCCGAAGAAGGTATACCGGTAAGTCTCGTAGAAAAGAATATGAAGGATGTCCTGAAAAAACGACACCATGTAAATCCAGAAGACCATGCCGCTATTGGTTCTAACAATCTGGAAGAAGAATTCGGACGCATAAACGGTCTTTTCTTTGGAATATCTCTTTTTAACTGGATTGTAGGTATAGGAACCTTGTTTGCCGGGGTAATTGGCGTAAGCAATATTATGTTGATTATCGTAAAGGAACGAACAAAGGAAATAGGGATCAGAAAATCAATGGGTGCTACCCCCCTGTCAATAATATCTCTTATTCTTCAGGAATCCATAGTATTGACGGCTTTCGCCGGATACATCGGCCTTGTATTGGGCACCTTTCTTCTGGAAGGCATTAACTATGCTATGGAAAAGTTTGATTTAAATTCTGACATGTTTGCACATCCGGGAGTGGATTTCAGGATCGCATTGACTGCATTCGGAATATTAATTATATGCGGTGCTTTTGCCGGTTTGATCCCTGCAAGAAAAGCCGCCTCAATAAGTCCCATTGAAGCAATTAGAGTTGAATAAATTTATTTAAAATGAAGACAGTTTTCAGAGTTTTATTAGTATTGATCTTAATTACAAGCTTTGTAGGTACAGGTTATTTCCTTTACCAGAAATCGAAGGAGCCACCGGTAATTTTTAGTACTGAAAAGCCATTTTATACCGATATCATATATAAAACCGTGGCCACCGGATCAATCGTACCCAGAAAGGAAATTGACCTTAAATCTCAGGTATCAGGGGTGGTTGAAAAGATATATGTTGAAGCCGGTGAGATTGCCAAAGAGGGTGACATTATCGCTAAAATCAAAATTATTCCTGACGTGGTGGCACTAAATAACGCGGAAGCAAATTTAAATGCTGCCGTTATCAATTATAAAAATGCCGAGAAAGAGATGAATCGTCAAAAGAAACTCTATGATGATAAGATCATTTCAGAGTTTGATTTCAACAGGTATATGCTGGAATATAACCTCAGACGGCAGGAACTGGATGCTGCAGAAAACAATCTGGATCTTATCAAGGAAGGCGCCTCTAAAAAGTCCGGCAGTGTTTCTAACCTGGTCAGGTCGACAGCCGATGGCATGATACTTGACGTCCCGGTGAAACAAGGTACCTTTGTGATTGAGTCAAATACATTCAATGAAGGTACTACAATTGCATCGGTTGCCAATATGAATGAAATGATCTTTGAGGGAAATGTAGACGAATCTGAGGTCGGAAAATTAAAAGAAGGCATGGGCTTACTTCTAACAATTGGCGCTTTGGATAAAGAGACATTCATGGCAGACCTGGAATATATTTCCCCAAAAGGAGTTGAAGAAGAAGGGGCCATACAGTTTGAAATAAAAGCGGCAATTAATCTAAAAGAAGGAACCTTTCTCAGAGCCGGCTACAGTGCCAATGCCGACATCGTCCTGGATAAAAGAGATAGCGTTCTTGCCATTAAAGAAAGTAATTTGATTTTTGAAGAAGATAAGATATTTGTGGAACTGGAGACCGGAGATCAAATCTTTGAAAAAAGAGAAATTGAGACCGGACTGTCTGATGGTATAAATATCGAGATCCTGAGTGGATTGGATCCCGATGAGGAAATAAAGAAATTATAAGCAGGATCAGTTCTTGCCTGCTAACATCATCCAGAGCCTGGAGTTCTGAGTAACTACAGGCTCTGGAATTCTAAATTAAGTAATATTATTCAAATTTAGCTGTAATGGCATCATACCTGGCCTTCATGTCAGGATCATCCTTAATACCTGAGCGGATAGCTTTATATTTGCTTGATCCAATAGCATACTTTGCCATAATATTAATAAGATCCTTCGCAGCTTGTTTCCTTTCGTCAATCTCTCCATTGACAGTATTTAAAAACTTGATCTCCCATTCCTGTGCTTCGATGCCAGCGAGCTTATCCGCATCACCTTTGGTTGCCTGCAATTCCTTAAACCGTTGGCCGGTCATGCCTTCTTGTTTGGAAATTAAATCATTTACCATAGGACTAATGGATGATGTTATGCTCTTCACCCCAGCATTAGCTATCGCATAGGCTTTTAAGTCATCATCTGTTATTTCAGCATCCTGGGCGTTAGCAAATCCAATCCCAATTACAAAAACAAGAAAATACGTTAGTTTCTTCATCATACAATCAATTTAATTTTATCAATTTATTTATTTTATATTCATTACAATTTTAATTAAGTGCCGAAATAACGAATTTTTAAACTGAATGGCAAAGGGAAACTAAAAAAAAATTGCACTATAAGTACTTGGTAATTAGCCTAATAAATATCTAAATAATAACGAAAACCATAATAAATGTTCCTTAAAGTAAGATAAAATTATTTCTATTATTTATTATCTTCCTAAAATTTGAGCTTGAATCTAATATTGAAAAATCGTCCGGATAAGGAATTCGGAACAGCATAATAGATATTATTAAAATCTTTTACCCAATAATAACTCACCGGATTATTTCTTCCTGTTAAATTCAAAACTTCAACTCCTAACCATATGGATTCCAGAAAGTTAATCTTTTTCATGAAAAAGATCTTTGATAATCCTATGTCGATTCTCTGGTAAGATTCTCCTCTAAAAACATTGCGGTATTCGATATTGTTAGGTGGTCCAAATGGTAAGCCAGATGCATAATTAAGATTCAGGTATACCCTGTAGGTAGGATTTTTCGGAAGATGGTCCTGAAAGAAGATATTAAAATTGACTAACTGATCAGTCGGTCTGGGTATCATGCCTCTGTCATCAATGGAAAGATCTTCTTTTGTAGATAAAAATCCAATACTAAACCACGATTCATCACCCGGAACAAATTCTCCGCTTACCCTGAAATCAAATCCTGCAGCATAACCACTGGCTACATTATCAGCATAATACCTGATCCTGACATTATCAACATCATAGGGTATAATATCATCCAGATACTTATAATATGTTTCCACTGTTAGCTTAAAAGGTCGTCCCCAGAAACTAAAATTATAATCCATCCCGGCAATGGCGTGATATGATTTTTGTGCATCCACCCCAAGGTTCAGACTCCCGTCAAATCTTCTGAATTCACGGTAAAACGGTTGCTGCTGGTATAATCCCACTGCGGCCCGAAAAACCATATCCTTTTTCCAGGACGGGATAAATGAATATTGAATTCTGGGGCTGATAAGGAAATTATCATTGATATCCAAGTAGTTGAAACGAAGCCCATACACAATCACATGCCGATTACTAAAATTAATGTGATGCTGAATATATCCTGTCGTTACATTTCCTTTTGTATGATTATCAGCATCAATGTATTCGGTGATGGTTACATAGTCTGCTGAATCGATAAAACTGTATTCCTGGATATGATCGTCAAATTCCTGATAGGCATAACCTATTCCAAAACCTAAATGACTTTTATCAGAAATTATAAGCTCATTCCTTAACTCCGTATTTAAGATTTGAGCATTAAGTTGATTTCTTGCCGACTCGAAATCAGTCCCGATACCCCGCAGGCTAATACATTTATTAAATGTTTCTGATTCCGGCCTTTTATCAACATCACATATCCTGTAACCCGCTTCAATATCGAAATACTCCCTTTCCTGGGTATAGTAGTTTGAAAAGATCAGATGTGAACTAAACCTTTCTGTAAACCTGTGTGTTAATTTAAACGCACC
>Ga0316198_10002217_pt1 | contig 11703 bp, 8 predicted proteins | sample OudBieAanoxic_MG_FD_204935 | JGI IMG/M metagenome (GOLD analysis project Ga0316198, IMG submission 204935) | Coastal sediment microbial communities from Oude Bieten Haven, Netherlands - site A anoxic | ecosystem: Environmental > Aquatic > Marine > Coastal > Sediment | place: Netherlands... | reverse complement strand
CGACCTGCTCCAAGAACGCGGGGTGCGGATAGCACAGGTCGAACTCGACGGTGAACTCGTCGACCGCCGTGAGCTTCTCGACCCGGCCACCGTAGTCGCAGCCACCAGCGTCGAGGACAGCGCCTTCGAAGCTGGAACTGGGTGCGGCCGTGGTTGTTGTTTCGTCGGTACCACCTGCGGTGGTAGTGGTTTCCGCGGCCGTGGTTGTTGTTTCGTCGGTACCACCTGCGGTGGTTGTCGTGTCGTCCGAGTCGGAACTGCAAGCAGCCGCGATGAGGGCCATCGCGAAGACGAGGACGAGTAGTTTGCTGAGTTGTTTCAAGGGTGCCTCCCTTACCTTCCAGGAACCGATCCGGTTGATCGGTTCGATTAACGCTAGTCGTTCTTCGCGTCGCGAGTCCGATTCCGTGCGTCTGACGTTGGTGGGGCCGGTCGGTAGGGTTCGCGCCGAATCCGAGGAGTGCCCCATCCGTACCGTTGTCACGATGATCGCCATCTCGGCGCTGATCTCGATCTTGACCTACCTATCGGCTGTTGCGTTCTGGGTGGACCGCTCGGTTGTCCGAGAAGATGCCTTCCTCAAATCAGCCACCGAAGTCCTCGAAATCGACTCCTCTCAACAGGCGCTCGCCGAACGGCTGATGAACGAGGCCGTCGACGCTGTGCCGCTCCTCGCCTTCGTTCGCGGCGCCGGGGAACAGGCGACCATTGCGTTGCTCGACTCGGGTGCATTCGATGAGGCGATCAACAGCCTCGTCATTGCGGGCCACCGGCATGTCATGGCACAGGCGGAGGGCCCGTTCACGGCTGATCTCACCGAGGTCCGTGCGGTGATTGTTGAGCCGATCGCACAGATCGCTCCTGCGCTTGCAGATCGGATTCCGGTGGACGCTTTCGAAGCGGTGGTGATTGCGGATGCGGAGGCGGTGCCGGCGGTCGGCAGGGCTGCGGGCTGGGTGCCGGTGGTGGCCATGTTCTCGGCCGCCGGTGTCATTTTCCTGGCCATCGCTCTTGTCATGTTCGCCGAGCGGCGGTCAATCGCCATGGTGCTCGTGGGAGCAGCCATCATGATCGGAGGGTTGGGTGTCGTGGTGTGGAGCCTGGGTGCCGGACCGCTCGCCGCCGCACGCATCGATGATCCGATCAGCGGCGTGCTCGTGAAGAACGGCTATGCCGTGTTCACGCGGTCGCTTCGCACCGAAGGACTGTGGTTGGCGCTGGTGGGCGTGGCTGTGGCCGCGGCAGGTCTCGTTGGGTACCTCGTCGGCGAAGCAAGAGCCAAGACTTGAGACTCGAGATCCGAGACTTGAGACTCGAGATCCGAGACCCGAGACCTGAGACCTGAGACCTGAGACCTGAGACCTGAGACTTGAGTCTCGTGTCTGGCGTCTCGGGTCTCACCTCAAGAACCCGCCCCCGGCCTCCGGGGAGTTCTGCCGGATACCGATCGAGCATGTTCGGGTCGAGTGCAACAAGGTCGGTCAATTCGTCGACACGCTCGTTGATCTTCGCCTTGTCCCAGTCGAGGAGATCGGGGACGGTGGCGGTGTTCTGCCGGATGGTGCGGTGTGGGAACAGCCCGATCTGCTAAATGACGTAGCCGATGCCGCGCCTGAGTTCATGGACCGGAACAGATTCGACCGATCGGCCGTCGATGTTGATCGTCCCTGACGTCGGCTCGACGAGGCGGTTGATCATCTTGAGCGTCGTCGTCTTTCCGCAACCCGATGGTCCGACGAACACGACGATCTCACCCCGGTCGACGTGGAGGTTCAAGCGGTCGACTGCGGGCGTGGCAGAACCAGGGAACGTCTTGGTCAGATTCTCGAGGTCAATCATCGATCGCGTGCGGTGGACGCGATTGCAGCCACGGCTTCGTCGACAGAGTCGACGAGAGTCACGAGCGAACCGTCGGTCTCGAGTTCCTCGGTGAGAAGGGGGACGAGGTGCTGCCACTGATCTCCGACGGCGATGACCGGCTTGGGAACCGCGTTCGCGAACCGGGCGACGTAGGCGAGGTTCCAGGCGACAAGGAGTTCGGTCGCGGTTCCAAGCGATCCGGGCAGGGCGATCGACGCGACCGACAGATCAACCATCTCATGAATACGTTCTAGGAGCGTTGCGGCCCGCATCTCTTCAGTCAGATGTTCGTTCCCACCCGGGCGGTCGGGGAATACGTTGGGAACCGTCACGCCGATGACCCGACCTCCGGCGCGGCGGGCGCCGAGCGAAACGGCTTCCATGAGACCGGCATAGCCGCCCGTCGCGACTGCGAATCCGGCCTCGGCCAGCAGCCGTCCGCATCGAACGCCGACGTCGTAGCTGGCGTCGCCCGGGCGCGGGGACGAGGCTCCGAATACTGCGACAACCTTCATGCCCGACGAGGCTAGCCAAACCGCGTACCCAGGGTTCTCGGCATCGCATACGGCGCACCCAGCCCGCGGTACGCGGTCTCGTCCAATACCGCGGGCCCACAGCGCCGCATACGGGGTGGAGAACCCAGGGTACGCGGTTGTTCGGTAGGGTCGCGCCCTATGGAGCCACCAATCGCAGCTTGCCGACCGACTGAACGAACCCTCCACGGAGACACCGTCATCGACGACTACTTCTGGATGCGTGATCGCGAGGCCCCGGAGGTCGTCGCCTACCTCGAAGCGGAGAACGCCTACACGGAAGCGATGACCGATCATCTCGCGCCCCTCCGCGAAGAGATCTTCAATGAGATCAAGGGGCGCACCCAGGAGACCGACCTGGCGGTCCCCGCACAACGCGGCGACTATTGGTACTCGACCCGCACCGAGGAGGGCCGGCCGTACCACCTGTGGGTCCGGATGGCCGGCGGTCCGGATGGCGACGAGACCGTGCTCTTCGATGAGAACATCGCTGCCGAGGGCAACGACTACTTCCGGCTCGCCAACTTCTCCGTTGCGCCCGACGCCGCCACGGTGGGCTACAGCGTCGACACCGACGGCGGGGAGCGGTACACCACTCGCTTCCGCAACACCTCCACTCTCACCGATCTCCCTGATGAGATCCCGGATACCTACTACGGCGCCGCGTGGGCCTCCGACTCCCTCCACTACTTCTACACCACCACCGACGCTGCGATGCGCCCGTGGCAGGTCTGGAGGCACCGGCTCGGCTCGGATCCATCCGCCGATGTGCTGGTGTATCAGGAAGACGACGACCGCTACTACCTGTCGGTGCGGCGCTCCCGCAGCGGAGGGTTCATATTCATCGGGGCCGAATCGGCGATCACGAGCGACGTTCGATGTATCCCCGCAGGTGACCCGCAAGCCGAGCCATCCCCGGTTCTTCCCCGCGTCGAAGGCGTGCAGTACGCCGTTGATCATCGTAACGACGAGTTCTGGATCGTGACCAACGAGCTGGCCGACGATGGGCAACTCCTCCGTGTCCCGATCGCCGGTGGTGAGTCGACGGTGGTGGTTGCGCACGTGACCGGATCGAAGCTCGAGGCTCCAGACTGCTTCTCCGACCACATCGTGGTGTGGGGGAGGCACGACGGCCTTCCCTCAGCCCTCATCGTCAATCCAGACGGCGGATCGGCCTCCTACCTCGAGTTTGATGAATCCGTGTACGACGTCGTGCCCGGCGCAAACTACGAATTCGAGACGGACCTGCTGAGGTACGGCTACCAGTCGCCGGTGACACCAGCATCGGTCGTCGACCACGATGTCGTGTCCGGGGAGCGCACCGTGCTGAAGCAGACGCCAGTGCTTGGTGGCTACAACCCGTCGGACTACGTGGCCGAGCGGGTGTGGGCATCCGCCAGCGACGGCGCCCGGATCCCTGTTTCCGTTGTTCGCAGCGCCTCCACGCCGGTCGACGGCAGCGCACCGCTGCTTGTCTACGCCTACGGCGCGTATGAGATCTCGATGCCGGTCCGGTTCTCGATATCGCGGCTCAGCCTTCTCGACCGAGGGGTTGTCTACGCGATCGCTCATGTTCGCGGTGGTGGCGAGATGGGGAAGTCGTGGTACGAGAACGGGAAGCTGGCGGGCAAGATGAACACATTCACCGATCTGGTCGACGCGACGCGGCATCTCACGGACGCCGGGTACGGAGATCCGCTGCGGGTGGCGGTGCGCGGCGGCAGCGCAGGTGGTCTCACCGTTGGTGCGGCCATCAACCTCGATCCGGGGCGGTTCAGAGCGGCGGTCGCCGAGGTTCCCTTCGTCGACGTCGTGAACACGATGATCGACGAAACCCTGCCGCTCACCATTGTGGAGTGGGAGGAGTGGGGCAATCCGAATATCGAGGAGGAATACGGGTGGATCCGGTCGTACACCCCGTACGAGAACATCACGACCGGTGGCTACCCGGCCCTGCTGACTACCGCGGGGCTGAACGACCCACGCGTCCAGTACTGGGAGCCGGCGAAGTGGACGGCCAAACTGCGAACGTTGCCGACTGGAGACCGCCCGGTGCTCCTGAAGACTGAGATGGGCGCCGGTCACTTCGCTCGGTCGGGCCGCTACGACGTGTGGAGGGATGAGGCGTTCGTTCTCGCGTTCATCCTGGATGAGATCGCGTAGGAAGAGCCAAGAACCCAGACTCGAGGCATGACACTCGAGACATGAGACTCGAGACTCGAGACTCGAGACAAAGCACGAGAAGCAAGGAACCCTGGAGGGCAGGTCCTTGGGCTTTCTTCCTACTCGGCTACTGCAGGCGGATCGGTCGCTTGGCGATCGGCTTCGCCGGCGACCTGCTCCTCACATTCGAACCTCAGCGTGTCTTCGCTTACCTCACTCGGCGCAAGCCCGTGGCCGAGGACGAACGTTCCCTGGCCTTTGGCACAACCTGCGCCGTCGCGTTTCCACACCTTGAGGAGAACCACCGGGTCGACCCCGTTGGCTCCGGGAAGTGAGCTGATTCCCGCTTCCTGGACCTCCTGGTACACGAGGTCGAGAATGCCGGGCTGCTTCGATGATTCACGATCGCGCGCGAGGTCAGCGGCCACCACTGCCTTGTTCTTGTTCTGCATTCGCGTGAGCAGAACGAGGACCACGGTGACGCTGACCACCGCCAACACGATTCCAACGGCCATCACTCTCTCCTGGTGTCTCCGTCGACACCGATATCGACAGCAATCTCGATCAGCTTGAGCACATCGGTACCGGAGGCATTCTCGAGTCCGCGTTCGGTGCCCGGCGATGCACTCGCCGACGACCCGGCCGGTACGAGGCTGGTGGTGTCACCGATGCGAATACTGGCCGTCCCTTCGGTGATGATCCACCGAACCGACCGGTTGTGGTGCCTGCTCTCGGGAAGGGATGCGGCCGATTCGACGTGCAGGTCGACGACGTCCACGCCGGGAGCGGAAGCGAGTGTGGTGAATCCTCCCCACGCTCGATCCTCACTTCCGTCGGTGTCGACCTCGGGCCGGCCGTCTGCCCTTAGACGATCGACGACGATCTTGACGTCCTGCGAGCGATCTCGGCGAGCGACCAGCGTCGCGTCCGCGGTATCGACGACGACGACGTTGTCGAGGCCGATCGCCGCAATGAGCCGACCGTCGCTTCGAACGTAGCTGTTCTGTACATCGACCAACTCGACGTCACCGATGACGACGTTGCCGCGGTCATCGTGGTGCCCGAGTTCCCAGAGAGCCGTCCAGGATCCAACATCACTCCAACCCGTGTGAATCGGCACCACGGCTGCCGACACCGTGTGCTCCATGACCGCGTAGTCGATCGAAATCGACGGTGCGCCGGCGAATGCGTCGGAGTTCAGACTGACCACCTGGCCATCACGATCGGCGTCGTCGAGGGAACGCCGCGCGGCGGTCAGGACATCCGGGGCATGGGCTTCGAGTTCGGTGAGGAATCTGGATGCACGGAACATGAACATGCCGCTGTTCCAGAGATAGCGGCCGCTCGCGAGATATGCCTCGGCAGTGGCGCCGTCCGGCTTCTCACGGAACTCCTCGACGCTGCGAACACCGTCGGCGAGGCGATCCCCGAAACGGATGTAGCCGTACCCCGTCTCGGGTCCGGTCGGATCGATGCCAAATGTGAGGAGATGGCCTTTGTCGGCGAAATCGGATGCGAGGGCAACGGCCTCGGCGAAGGCATCCTCGTCTCTGATCACGTGATCGGCCGGCATCACGAACAGGATCGGGTCGGAACCCTCGGCCGCCAGGTGGAGCGCTGCCGCGGCAGTTGCCGGGGCCGTGTTCCTGCCGATCGGTTCGAGGATCAGCGTTGCGTCTTCACGACCGAGCTTCGCAAGCTCGCGATGGATGCCCAACCGCTGGCCCTCGTTGCATACCACGAGCGGGGCAGTCGCAGCCGGCAAGGACTCGGTGCGCTGGACGGTCATCATGAACATCGTGCGCTCGTCGACGAGCGGCAGAAGTTGCTTCGGGGTGCGGCTGCGGGACGACGGCCACAGGCGGCTGCCGGCCCCGCCGGACAGGATTACAGGGACTACGGGACGGTCGGTCATGGCTGCAATGTATCGACTCCGGCTGGTCGCGCCAACCTTGGTCGACACAGCCGGCCCACAGCACTAGCTCCGCCACTGACCCCTCGGGAGCTCTATCGGCTCCGTGAGATGGCCGACTTCGACTCGAGCCGCGCCGGTTCCGAAGAAGGTCAGCCGATCACCGGGCTCGACCACGGTGTTGCCGTGTGGAATCAAGACGCTGGTGTCGCGGCGGATCGAAACGAGGATCGCTCCTTCCGGCCATGGGACGTCTTGCACTCGTCGCGTGGCAACGGGTGACGCCCGAACGATGGCAATCTCGAAGAAGGCCGTCCCGGGCTGTGAGCGCAGCCGAACCCGTTCCCGGTAGAGCTCGCGACCGGTCGCCGTTCCAAGGGCATGGTGATAGGCGCGTACGACGGATTCACGACGGAACATGCCGATGACCTTCGTTGGGTCGGCATCGTCGACGACGGGGAGCCGACCGAGGCCAAACGACGCCATTCGAGCCAGCGCCGCGGACACCGGGAGTTCGGGCGTCACGGTGATCGGGTTCCGCGTCATCACCTCGCCGACCGTCACATGTTTGCTCGGGACGTGCACGCTCTCCACGTCGCCGAGGCTGATCACGCCGATGAGCCTGCCGTCTTCGATTACCGGGAGGCCGTGGTGATGGTGGCGATTGAACATCTCGGCGACCTCCGGAATGGTCATCGACGGGACCGCCGCCTCGTCGAGGATCGTCATCACATCGCCAACACTCACCGTGTCGAGGAGATCGATGTCCTGCGTCGTCGGGAGATGGATCCCTGCTTTGGTGAGCGGGATCGTGTACGCGGAGTCGGTGTGCAGGCGATCGCCGAGGAAGGTGGCGAGCGCCGCCCCAAGCATCAACGGAAGGACGAGTCCGTAGTCACCGGTGATCTCGAACACGATGATCACCGAGGTGAGGGGCGCCCGAGCCACGGCCGCGAACGTGGCGGCCATCCCGACGACCGCGAACGCCCCCGGGTCGATATCGGAGAGGGACCAGATCGGATCGACGAGTGTCGCGAAACCGGCGCCGACGGAGCCGCCGATGAACAGCGCAGCCATGAATGTGCCGACCGATCCACCACCGGCGCGAGTCAGGGATGTTGCGAGGATCTTTGTTATGGCGAGCAGGAACAGCGACCACCAGATCAGTTCCGTGTCGCTGGTCGAGGCCAGCAAGTCAGAGAGCAGCTCCTGGCCGGTGCCGAGAGCATCGGGTTCAACGAGCCCGATTGCGGCCACGCCGAGGCCTGCCCCGACCGGTATCAGCCACTTCGGAAGTCGATCGGCGAGGTGAAACCCGCTCGTCGTTGCCAACACGCGCAGGAAGACCACCCCGAACAGAACGGCAACGAGCGCAAGGATTGCGTAGAGGATCAGCTGTGCAGGGTCCTCCAGTTCGTGTGCAGGCGAGGTCAGGATTTGCTCATCGCCGACCAGTGTTTGAGCCGTGACCGCTGCGATCACCGAAGTGATGACGATCGCGTTGAGGTGGCGAACCGAGAAGCTCCGAAGGATGACCTCCATGGCGAAGAGCATTCCCGCGATCGGTGCATTGAACGATGCCCCGATCCCGGCCCCCGCCCCGGCGGCGACGAGGCTCTTGACGTGGTCCTGCCCGAACCCGGTGTAGCGGGAGAATGAGGAACCGATCGCTCCTCCGATGAGCGCAATCGGACCCTCTCGACCACCTGAACCGCCCGAACCAAGGGTCACCGCCGTTGCGATGATCTTCGTCGGTATGAGTCGCGTCGGTAGGTACCCGCCGTGGAGCCCCGCGGCGACCATCGTCTCGGTCACGCCGCCGCTCGAGACGCCCGGTCCGAACCGTCGATCGAGGATCCACGAGATGAGGAGAGCGAGCGGGATGGCGAGCAGGATGAACCACTTGCCCCACCCGAGCAGGTTATCGAGGGCTTCGAAAGCGGTGTGTGAGAACTCGATCGCCCACACGAGCACCGCCGCACCGAGTCCAACAAGCACTCCGAGCACAAGTGCCGCGATCAAGAATGCCGTCGTCCCTCGCTGCGCGAGCACGCCTGAAACCCATGTTCGGAACGACGACATACCGGAACGGTAACCGATGCCGGAATCGTCGCCACGCCTCCGAACCGGCCGAACGGCCCTGAGTGCCGCTTCTGAGGTTCAATATGCTGCGTCTGACGGCTGTTGTCCGTCCGAAGCGCCGAACCAGGAGGAGTAGATGAACTTCCGGCCTCTCGTCGATCACGAGACCGGTGAACGGTATCTGCCGGTTGCGAAGCGCGGTGATGCGCTGCTCCACGATCCGTTCCTCAACAAAGGTGCGGCATTCAGCCGCGACGAGCGCAGAGCGTTCGGTCTGAGGGGGCTCTTGCCGGATCACATCCCGACGCTCGAAGAGCAGTTGCTACGGGTGCGCACGCAGGTGGACGCGAAGGTTTCGGATCTCGACAAGAACATCTATCTGAGCAGCCTCATGGATCGAAACGAGACGCTGTTCTATCGATACGTGATGGACAATCTCGAAGAGACCGTTCCCGTGATCTACACGCCAACGGTGGCTTCGACCTGCAAGTACTGGAGCCGCCTCTACCGGACGGCTCACGGGATCTACATAACCCCGCGCGATCGCGGTCGGATCGCAGACATCCTGCTCGCACGGGTCGTCGAGCAACCGCCGGTGATTGTGGTGACCGACAACGAACGCATCCTGGGCATTGGCGATCAAGGGGCCGGAGGTCTCGGTATCCCCATCGGGAAGCTCGCGTTGTACACCGCCGCCGCCGGCATCAGCCCGGCCCGGTGTATCCCGATCTCGATCGATGTTGGCACCAACAATGCGGAACTACTCGAGGATCCGCTCTACCTGGGCTACCGCGAGACGCGGATGCGGGGAGCGGCCTACGACGAGCTGATCGAGGAGTTTGTACACGCCGTCAAGGAGGTCTTTCCGGCTGCGCTTCTCCAGTGGGAGGACTTCTCGAATCGCACGTCGTTCCACAATCTGGAGGTGTACCGCCGCTACCTACCCTCGTTCAACGACGATATCCAGGGAACAGCGGCGATGGTCGTCGGAGGGCTCATCGCAGCGACGCGGCACAGCGGCGGCAAGCTTGCAGAACACCGGGTCGTGATTGCGGGATCCGGATCCGCCGGGTACGGCATCCGGGAGCAGGTTGCACACGCCATGGCAGCCGATGGCATGGATCTTGCTGAGGCGAGAGGCCGCATCTACGTCCTCGACAGCCGGGGCCTGGTCCTGGAGGATCGTCGGAACCTCACCGACACCAAACAGCGGCTCGCGACGCCGGTGGCGGATATCGCGGATTGGGATGAGCACACGCCGCTGCCGTCGCTGGCCGACGTCGTCCGAAACGTGAAGCCAACGATTCTCATCGGAGTATCAGGCACGCCGGGAGTATTCGGAGAGGACGTCATCAGGGAAATGTCCAAGTACACGGAACGGCCCATCATTCTCCCGCTCTCCAACCCGACGAGCAGCACCGAGGTGATTCCGAAGGCCGCACTCACGTGGTCGGAGGGTCGAGCGATTGTGGCTACCGGCAGTCCGTTTGGACCCGTTGAGTACGAAGGTGTCGTTCACCGCATCGGTCAAGGCAACAACGTGTTCATCTTCCCGGGTGTGGGGCTCGGCGTTTTGACGGTGGAGGCGCGTGAGGTGACCGACCGGATGTTCCTCGCCGGTGCCTATGCCCTTGCCGACCAGGTGAGCGAGGAGCTGTTGTCCCAGGGTCAGATCTATCCAGACATCAGCGACGTGCGGGCCGTTTCCCGAGCGGTGGCGATTGCCGTCGCGCGAGAAGCGATCGAAGAGGGTGTCGCCGAACCGATCGACAACCTGGAAGAGGCCGTCGACGCCGAGATGTGGGTCCCTGAGTATCTCCCCTACCGCTCTGCAGGCGATTGAGCGTCAGGCTGCCGGCACAGGCCGTGGCGCAGTCGCGAGGGTGAGGGCGAAGATCGCTTCATGGCCGTCGTGGTCGTACGTGAGGTCGCCTCCCATGTGGCGTGCAAGGCGGCGCGAAACCGTGAGGCCGAGCCCGACCGAAACCACAGATTTCTCACCCTTGTCGGAACGGCCATACGGTTCGAACACGACCGCGCGTCCCGCCGCGGGAAGGCAATCACCGTTGTCGCGAACCTCGACGACACTTCTCGTCCCCTCCTCACCGACCACGACCCGAATATCCGGTCCGCCATATCGTTGTGCATTGGAGACGAGGTTCCGAAGGATCTGACGGACGCGCTGCGGGTCGGCGACGACCGTGCTGTTGGACTCGATCTCGATCGGTATGTCCCGGCCAATCGATGCTATGGCTTTGAGGGCCTCTTCGGCGAGATTGATCGGCTGGGGATCAACGACCAGGTTGCCGGCGTCGGACCGGGCGACGACGAGGAGGTCCTCGACTATGCGGGACACTTCGAGGCTCTGTTCGGCGATGATTCCGAGGAGCTCCTCGCGCTCCGTTTCGTCTACGACGCTGCCGTGATCGCGCAACTCCTCGGCAATCCCGACAACCGCAGTGAGCGGTGTTCGGATCTCGTGCGAGACGGTTGCGACAAGCTGGTCTTTGGTGTTGAGGAGGCCGTGCAACTCTCGTTCGACCTCTCGTTGGCGGGTGATGTCAACGATCGCCACGGTCACGTTGGCGAGGTCAAGCGCACCGTCCACCCGCGGTGCGCTCCAGACCAGAATCGCCTCGATGGGACGGCCGGTCACCGTGAGACCTCCCTTGAGCTCCGTCGAGACATTCTCGAGATCGTCCGCAATCGCCATGAACTGAGGGATGAACGACTCGAGCGCACCGCGGGAGAACGTGTCCATCGCGAATCGTCCGATCAGGACATCACGGCTCGGAGCCTCAGTGAGTGCGAGCGCTGCATCGTTGACATCCTTGACTCGCACGAGTGCCGCCAGGCGGCGGACCTCTTCCGGATTCGCGTTGAAGTACGCCTCGAGATCGCCGATTCCGTCGTCTGTGAGGGCGGCGATCTGCGCGCCAGCTTGCGAGAAGTCCTCTTGCCACATCGATACCGGTGCGTTCTGGAAGAGGCTCTGGAATCGGTGTTCGCGTTCGTCGAAGCCTCTCCGTACCAATGCAACGAGCAGCGCACCGAGTGCAACCGATGCTGCAGCGACGGTCGCCTGGAGGAGATGTGTGTCTTCTTGTGACCATTGGAACCTGCTGACAAAGATGACAGCAGCGTATGCCGCGG
>Ga0316198_10002215_pt1 | contig 11705 bp, 11 predicted proteins | sample OudBieAanoxic_MG_FD_204935 | JGI IMG/M metagenome (GOLD analysis project Ga0316198, IMG submission 204935) | Coastal sediment microbial communities from Oude Bieten Haven, Netherlands - site A anoxic | ecosystem: Environmental > Aquatic > Marine > Coastal > Sediment | place: Netherlands... | reverse complement strand
ATGAAATTAAAGATGTTGAATATCATCGTTCATTCTCAGTTCCACCAACTATCGACACCGAAAAAGTATCAGCCGATCTTGTTGATGGAGTGCTGGCATTGAGTTTGCCAAAGTCGGAGGCAGCGAAACCCAAGACGATCGAGATCAATGCCAAATAATTAAGGAAATTTCGAGCCGACAACACCCCTGCCTAAGAATCGGACTGGGAGGGTTGACACAAAAATTAAGGGGATACATGACACTATGAAATTTCAGCCATTAAATGATCGCCTTCTGGTCCAGAGACTTGAAGAGGAAGAGAGAAGCACTGGGGGGATCATAATCCCTGATAGTGCCAAGGAAAAACCGGCTCAGGCCAAAGTCATCGCGGTAGGTCCAGGAAAAGTCGACGATTCGGGAAAACGCATCAAACCACAAGTGAAGAAAGGAGATCTCATACTCATTTCCAAATATGGCGGAACAGATGTGAAGATCGAAAGCAACGACCATCTGATTGTTCGTGAAGACGACGTCTTGGGAATTATCGAGAAGTAGGTTGATCGTTGCCCAGAACAACTACTTTGAGAGCATCAACATATAGATAAAGAGGAAGAAACGAAATGAGCGTAAAAGAAATCCAATTCGATGCTAAAGCTCGGGAGAAACTTCTTAAAGGCGTCAACATCTTGGCTGATGCAGTGAAGGTAACCCTAGGACCCAAAGGCCGCAATGTTCTTATTGAAAAATCGTTTGGTGCACCAGTCGTGACCAAAGATGGCGTCACGGTGGCAAAGGCAATTGAGGTCAAGGATAAGTTTGAGAACATGGGGGCGCAGATGGTTAAAGAAGTTGCTTCTAAAACCTCTGATGTTGCTGGTGACGGCACCACTACAGCAACGATCTTGGCGCAGTCTATTTATAGCGAAGGAGCGAAGTTGGTAGCAGCTGGCAATGATCCCATGGATTTGAAAAGGGGCATTGATAAATCGGTGGTGGCAGTGGTCGATAAACTCCACGCAATTTCAACTCCCACCAAGCAACAGAAAGAAATTGCCCAGGTCGGTACCATTTCTGCAAACCTTGACGAAGCAATCGGCAACATTATTGCCGAAGCAATGGACAAGGTCGGTAAAGAAGGCGTTATCACCATCGAGGAAGCAAAGTCCATGGAAACCACTCTGGATGTTGTCGAAGGAATGCAGTTCGACAGAGGCTATCTCTCGCCTTATTTCGTGACAGATCCGGACCGCATGGAGGTGGCCATGGATGAGCCCTATCTGCTGCTGGTAGAAAAGAAGGTTTCTAACATGAAAGACCTGCTGCCTGTCTTGGAGTCCGTTGCCAAACAAAGCAAAGAATTACTTATTATTGCAGAAGATGTGGAAGGTGAGGCGTTGGCCACGCTGGTTGTTAACAAATTGCGCGGCACCCTCAAGGCTGCTGCTGTAAAGGCCCCGGGCTTTGGCGACCGCAGGAAGGCAATGTTGCAGGATATCGCTACGTTGACCGGTGGCCAGGTTATTACTGACGACCTTGGAATCAAGCTGGAAAATATCACTGTCAATGATCTTGGTTCAGCTCGGCGAATTGTAATAGATAAAGATAATACGACAATCATTGACGGTGCCGGTGAGAAAGAAAAGATAGATGTTCGAGTCAAGCAGATCCGAACCCAGATCGAGGACACCACCTCCGACTATGATCGCGAAAAGCTACAGGAGCGCCTTGCCAAATTAGTTGGCGGCGTGGCGGTAATCAATGTGGGGGCTGCCACAGAAATAGAGTTGAAGGAGAAAAAGGCGCGGGTCGAGGATGCGCTCAACGCAACCAGAGCGGCGGTAGAAGAAGGCGTGGTTCCTGGAGGCGGCGTTGCCTACCTCCGCTGTATAGACGCGCTTAAAGGACTTGATCTCAAAGCAGAAGAAGAACTCGGTAAGAAAATCATTCTCCGTGCTCTGGAAGAGCCGATCAGACAGATAGCAGATAATGCCGGGCATGAAGGCTCTGTAGTGGCAAATACGGTGAAATCGTTCAAAGGAGCCAAGGGATTTAACGCTGCTACTGAGGAATATGAGGATTTAGTCAAAGCAGGAGTTATTGATCCTACCAAGGTTACCCGCACGGCCCTTCAGAATGCGGCGTCGGTTGCAAGCATGCTTCTGACAACTGAGTGCATGATTGCTGATAAACCTGAAAAAGCAAAAAAATTACCGAGTGAAGAATTTGATTACTAGCAGGGTGTCTGGCAGTTTCAGAAGCTGATGGAAGCTGCCAGTTCATAGGTTCTGAGCCTCATAGGAAATCAGCACAGAGGGGTGAGACACACCATGGCAAGACTGATCAAAGAACGCAACCTGCTTCTTGGCAAGATACCAGATTCAGTAGTCTTTATTGGTCACAAGAAAGTCGAAACGCCCATGATGCGGGTAATTGATTTCAGCCCGGATTCCTATCAGGAACTTGAACGGATTCACGTGCGGGATTTGCCCGAGATTCCCGCACATGACAAGCAGCAGAATATCCGCTGGATAAGCGTGTATGGCTTGCACGATTCTAAATCCATAGAGAAAATAGGACGTTTGTTTGAGATAGATCAGCTGACCCTGAAAAGTATTCTCAACACCGGGTTACGCCCTAAATATGATGAATTTGAGAAGTATTTATATATTTCCTTGAAGCTTGTGCATTTCAATCCAGATGACAATAGCATCGACAGTGATCAGCTGGGCATAGTGATTGGCCATAATTACCTCCTCTCATTTCATGAACGGCCAATAGACCTGTTTGCCCCGCTGCGAAAACAACTAAATGACCCGAACGGAAAGCTGAGGCAGAGCGGGGTCGAATATCTGAGTTATTGCCTATTGGAAAGCGTCGCTGACAGTTACCTGCAAACCGTTGAACAGATAGGGAGGAAGGTGGAGGATTTGGAAGTACGGTTGACAACTGGTGCGACTTCAAAAACTCTCAAGCAAATAGTCACCCTAAAAAAGATCATCCATTATTTGCTGAGGATTTCAAGCCCGGTATGTGATTTCATAGGCGATGTGGATCCGCAGGAGAGAAGTTTGGTAAGTTCTTATATCGATCCTTTCTACGTGGATCTCAAAAACCAGTTTGTTCAGGTCAAAGAGACGCTGGAAACTTACAACAATCTTTTATCGGAATATTCAGAGATCTGTATATGTCGAAAGAGCAATCAACTCTTCACTACAATAACGATACTCTTTTCAACCTTCATCTTTGCATTATTACTGCTGAGTTACCTGTTTTTAAGATCAAGCACACCTGAACTCTATTCAAGAACGCGTGAACTTACACTTCTTGGGGTGGGGGTTGTCATCTTGGTGGCGGTAATTGGATTGAACCTTACGAGGATAAGAAACTGAATTAGAAAAACCATGTACCGCTGGGGTGAGAACACAATGAAAAAATTTACTTTCCTACTGACCATCATCGCAATAGCCATGAGTTCGCAGGCGGCACCGTCGCCAGATGTGCACAAAGTGATCAATTGCACGTTCAATAAGAACCGAATTGTTATTTATGAGTATTCTGGGACTACTTCCAAGGCAGAGATGGAAGCGTATCTTGAAGAAAAGCCCCCGAAAAACACTGTTGGCGGATTTACTGCTGCCTACTTCTTTAAAAAAGGCTCGACGGTTCCCAGGTCCGGACAAACACTGTGTGAGTCAATATCGAAGGCCAATGAGATCCTTTATGAAAGCAATCAGATAAGTGTATGGAACTTCGCCTACATGCATGATGTAGGTGGAGATACGGTTGTGGTTGATTGCACATCCGAACGTCACACAGACCTTTGTAGATAATGAAAAACAAGATGGCTAGATCTCATCGTGGTGCCGGACATATGACGAGGGTATCAGACATTTTCTTCTGCCAGAAAGGTGTGCAGATTCTTGGTGGTCGAATGAAGGCTGAAATCATCCTGTCACAGAGGAGAAAAGTCTGATGGCTACCTTCAAAGGAATCGTTTCTGCGGCAACACCCGAGGCAGCACAATCCGGTGCCGATATACTAAGAGAGGGGGGTAATGCGGTCGATGCCGCGGTTGCCGTATCTCTGGCTCTTGGCGTAACTGAGCCTGCGGGTTCAGGAATCGGAGGTCAGGGAACCATGATTGTCCAGAGGCCCAATAATGTGGGATTTGTCATCAACGGCACCTCGCTTGCACCGCCTGAGTTACCAGCCGATTTGAAGCTGACGGATCTCAAGGGAAGAAGAGCCTCTACGGTCCCCAGCATGCTCCGGATGCTGGATTTTGTCCATAAAAACTACGGAAGTGGAACGATCCCCTGGCAGAGGCTGGTTGAGCCGGCAATCCACTATGCGTATAAAGGTTATCCGTTGGGGGAATTTAGACGCAAGTCGATGCTGCGGTACCGCAAAGCGTTGCTAAAAAATTCTACCGCACGAGAACTTCTATTCACCTCTGAAGGCACCGTTCCTGAAGTAGGGTCTTGCATGAAAAATCATCGTCTTGCCTCTACCCTGAAGCGGATTGGATCGAAGGGAGCCGAGGAGTTTTACTCAGGCAAGATGGCAGAGCAAATATCAGAAGACATGGCGGTGCAAAATGGCTGGGTCAAACGCGCTAATTTGCGCGATATTCCAGCTCCGAAGGTACTGCCGGCGCTAAAAGGATACTACCGTGATTACGACATATCCACATTGCCTCCTCCTGCATCTGGCTGGGCGGTGCTTATGGCATTGAACATCCTCAGCCAGGTGCCGCCTGAAAAATTGAGCCAAGAGGGTCCATGCAGGACCGCATGGATTGTTCAGGCCTTGAAAGTGGCTCACCGGCATCGACTTATGCGGCCAATTCAGGATTTAATCCACTATGATGATCAGGTGCAAAACAAGCTTAGCATGAGCAGGGCTGAAAAAATTGCCGCGTCTCTAAGAGATGAAGGAACCGGTGAAACGACGCATTTTTCCATTGTGGATAAGGACGGAATGGCGGTGGGTGTGACTCAGAGCCTCAACTCCTATTTCGGTTCCAAAATTGCGCATCCAGATCTGGGCTTCTTTTACAACAGTTACATGATCGAATTTGTCTCACCTTTGAGAAACAACCCATTTGCCCTGCGACCAAACGCCATGCCCTATTCGTCCATGAGTGCCAGCATATTAGCCCAGGAGTCTAGACCTTTAATGGTGTTGGGCAGTCCCGCAAATGACCGGATTATCTCTGCGGTGGTTCAGGTGATCAGCAACTGGCTCGATCTGAAACAGACCATTCAAACTGCCATTGAAAAGCCGCGGCTTCACACAATCCGAGAGGAAGAAGTAATGATGGAGGTGCGCCCCAGCTCTGCAACGCTGCTTGCGCTGGAAGAATTAGGGTTTTCCGTGCACGCCCCGTTTACCAGCCTGTTCGCAGGGAAATTAAATCCGTATTTCGGTGGTGTTCATGCGATAGCATTCGAGGAAAACGGATGGATAGGAGTAGCCGATCCAAGGCGCGACGGTGCGGTTGTCTATGCAGATTAAGCAAAGTCGATAAGGACGAGAAGACCTTTTCTCCCGTCTTTTTTTTTGAAAAAGAGACTCCTGTGGCTGACCATTAACCTGGGAACGGCCTTTCTGGCCGCATCAGTTGTCTCCATGCTCGAGGGTATTATCGCCAAACTGACTATCCTGGCTGTTTTTCTCCCGGTTATTGCAGGCCAGGGCGGCAATGCTGGTGCTCAGTCGCTGGCAGTGGTCATGCGCGGCCTGGTCATGCGCGAAATCCCCCCCAAGAGAATCCCTGAACTGATTCTCAAGGAAACAAAACTTGGAGCCCTGAATGGTATACTCATCGGTTTTATAACCGCGGTAATTGCCTGGGGCTGGTACGGCAATCCCTGGTTGGGCCTGGTAATTGGACTCGGAATGGTGATTAACCTCATCATCGCTGGTCTGGCGGGCAGTTCAATTCCAATCATAATGAAGCGGTGGGGAATAGATCCGGCTCAGAGCTCCAGCATTATTCTAACGACGGTAACGGATGTGATGGGCTTTCTGGCGTTTCTCGGGCTGGCGGTAATTTTTCAGCGTTTCCTGATATAATAGGCTCATAGGTTCTTTATATAAATTTAGTGTCTTCGCTCCCCTAGGGAGTTGTCTGTGCTAAAACATTCATCTCGGATGAGTTATGCGGCCGCCTTCAAGCATTTATTTCGATAAAAAAGACTACCGGCTGTTGGATATCGTAAATGATATCATGGAGCGCGGCAGTGGCCTTCATACGCTGCGTTCCCTGCTGGTCGAACATATGCACCCCCAGGGCATTAAAGAAATGGCTGCTTCCCGTGCCCTGCGGATTGCCTATGCGATCGCCGGTTTTCTCGACACCTACGTCAGCGGGCCCAGCAGTGATCGCCTCAAGGCACTGCGCTCCCTGCGCGACGAGGTACTTCTTGCAGACCGTATCTTTTATCATAGGAATACCGCACGGGTGTTGACTCAGATCATGAAGAAGTTGCTGCGCAGCCACGGCGATACCATGCAGCAGCTTGAACTGGCCCATGATTTCAGACTGGTTTCCACCGGAACCCCCCGCCTGGTAAGAAAACAGCTGCTCAAATATCATTTATTGGAAATGCCTGAGGATTGGAGCCAGTTCGCCTTTGACAACCATGTCCACGATGCCAGCACCAAGGGGAGAAAATCACCGACCCATCTGATCATGGATGCCTGGATCAAGGGCATCCGCCACTTGACAGTGGTTTATTATAATTTCGTCGATCCCGAAATAATAGAGGAATTGATCGAAGCAGGGTCGATACTCGATATTCAGGTTCGGGTCGGCATCGAGATGTCGGCGCCTTTTCGGGACAAATATGTTCGTTTCATCTGGGAATTACACGGTTTGAGAGACACCAGCTCGCATTTGAAATTTCTGGGCGAAGAACAAGTTGTCAACCAGATGAACCTCGGGAGAGCTGTCTCGCTTTATCAGCAGAAATATGTGCTTGAAGTACTTAAGGCTTTTAATTCCGACCATCGGCATATGGTCAATCAGGATCTGGGCCTGACGATCGAGCCCTTGAATAAGCAGGATTTTCTTGCTTTCGTCGGGGGCGGGCAGCCGTCGCTGCTGCACCTGAGCCGGTTCATCCACCGGGCCATCATGGAGCAGGCCAGCCCGGAGATTCCCGGCGGCACACAGGGTGTGAAAACGTTTTCAGATGAAGCAAAGAAAGACTTTCAGCAAGCTCATAGGAGGGTCAGGAGCTACGATATCGAGACGATCATTAGCCGTTTTCTCATGCCTTCAAACAATCCTGACCTTCACGACCCCTCGCGTCCCCAGCAATCAGATAACATTCCTGAGTTATTGCGCTTCAGCCCAAAAGAGTTGATGCGAAAACTGCTCACCCTTCATTCCAGTTCGGAATTCACCCTTAACCTGAGCAATCTTTCGATTCAAGATACACTGGAACTGCTTTTTGACTGCGAGGGCATGATCAATCACCTCGAAGCATATAATCTCAAAGACGCCAGCCACGGGATGCCCCACGGCCTTTCTACAGCCGGCCCCATTGCTGGGGAAGCGGTCGCTCTCAAGAGCCCAGCCCATTTTTACTCCTTGATCGGTGAACTCCAGGAGGCACTCAATGATGACAATGTCATCACCCTCAAGCGTGTTATAAGAGCCATCATCTGGGACCTGGAAGAGGACAGGCTGCAACTGAAAAGTAAGCTGGATGCGGCGGCAGCAGAGCAACCGAAGCGGAACATCCTCGATATTGAGCATCAGGGGCTGCTGAGTCGTAAAAATAATCTGCTGGGAATTCTGTTCAATCTGGAAAATTTTCACAATTTCTATAAAAAACGGACCCTCGGCTCCCGGATAGGTACGAGTTCTGCCGGGCGGGCGGAACTCCAGCATGGTATGGGGCTGGTGATAATGGATACCCTGCCGGCCCGGGCGCGGCGGGTCGTCCGCCAGGAAGCCGACAGGAAAAACCGTTGGCAAATACCGGTGAGTGGGCTTCTTACCAAAAACGTGCATTGTCGTCTGGGGCAAAAAGACGAACCGCATGCCGGAGGATGGTTTTCGCAGATCTTTCGCAGATGTGCCCGCAGAGGACAAGCCTGGAAAGACTGGAGCCTGGACCGGTTCGTCTTTCACCCAGGACGTCCCGGCAACGTCGTCACGCTGGGTGGGCTCGGAGCCGGCAATGGTGACAGCGCAGAATCCTATTCTCATCATCCCGCTAATAAAATAAAGCACACCTGGACGTATCTTAACACCAATCTGAAAAACACCCTGAAGGTAGTATTCGGCTTCATCCCTGCTTTTTTAACCTTTTTTCTTACCAAAGATTGGTGGCTGCTGGCTTATTTCGGAGCTGTTATCTGGTTTGGCATCACCGCTTCCCGCAATATTATTCAATCAGTGTTGGGCGGAGGCGGACTGAGACGATCGCCGTTACTACCCTGGAATTCACTGGTGAGCTGGAGTCGGATTGCGGATTCTCTGCTCTATACCGGATTTTCTGTGCCGCTGCTTGATTACCTGGTCAAAACCTTGGTGCTCGACCGCGGCCTCGGCATTACCACTGCAACCGACCCGGTTACCCTTTACGCCGTGATGGGGGTTGCCAATGGACTATATATTTGCGGCCATAACCTGTTTCGCGGCCTGCCGCGCAGTGCAGCGGTCGGCAATCTTTTCCGCTCTATTTTAGCTATTCCTCTGGCGATCTTTCTCAATGGTATTGTTGGGGGTATATTACTTCATGTAACCGACATACCGGATGTCAGCGGAGAGCTTCAGAAATGGGCGGCAATCATTTCCAAATTATCTTCTGACTGCGTGGCAGCGGTGATCGAGGGCCTTGCCGATAGACAGGCCAACATAAAGGCCCGTCTTGGAGCATATCGTTCAAAGATCGCCCAGATATTTGCGGTGTTTTCCCGGCTTGATCTGCTTTTTCCTGAAGACGATGTGCTTGATATTCTTCAGTCGCCGGAAATGGTGCTTGAAACGCTTGACAGCGAAGCAGCCGAACAGCAGACTCTTCTTATCGTCAATGCTCTGGATCTGATGTATTTTTGGATGTATCAACCTCGGGCGCGGAAAGCCCTGCAGCATATTCTCGAGGGGATGGACCGAGAGCAATGGCTTATCTTCTATAGATCCCAGCTCGTGCTAAAGCGGCACAAGGAGATAAGCCAGGTGTTCGTGGACGGTCTGGTTGGCAAAGATTTTTCCCGGGCACTATCTTTCTATCTTGCCCGAGCCGAAGAGTATTTGGTCCAACTCCAGCATCTTGGGGCAAAAGTGGGGTTGAACTGATCATATGTTAAGGCAATCATGTTTAATCACAAAAAAGTAAGAAGTTACAAATGCTCACGGCGTAGCTTTCTCTGCCGTTCGTTTCAGGTGGGTATGGGATTATGTGTCAGCAATCCGTTCAAAGGACACGCATTTCAGTTTATGCATCCCGCATCTCTGAATTTTTACCACACCCATACGCACGATTCTTAAACTGTTCATCTCAACAAAGGTGTCTACAAAGATCCTGTAATCATTTGATATTATGAATTAAAGCTGCCGATTGATCATTACCTCCAATTGCATGATCCTTTGGCGCATCTGCAGGATAATGGCAATTCCTGAAGCATTAACGCCCAGATCGAGTGTTAAACGGGCTGCGCACTTGGCTTTGGCGATCTCGGCACAGGCGATATAATAGTCCCCTTGCTCAACTTTCGCGCCTACGACCTCGTGCTCTATCCACTCAATAATTAGCGCTTCCGGCACGCATAACAGCTGGGAAAGTTCAAGGACACTCACATAATCTTCATCAGAAAGCAGGTTATAATGGGACTCTTGCATCATTTTACCCCCATCAAGTCTTTTCGTGGATCAAAAGCCATTTCCTTCGCCATTTTCTGATAAAAACTCTTTTGCTCATCTGATACAGCTGGCGGCAATATAAGATCAAGCACCACATAGAAGTCACCTCCCGACAGTCCCTTTCCTTTCAAACGCATTTTTTTACCCGTTTGGCTATGCGCTGGGACTTTGAGTTTGATCTTGCCATGCGGTGTGGGGATCATAATCTCAGATCCCAGTGCGGCCTCCCAAGGAGTCATCGGAATATGGCAGTAAATGTCATTTTCGATGACCTGATAACGTGAGGTTGAGGTGACATTCACCTCGAGATAGAGGTTACCGTTAGCCCCTTTACCAACACCTTCCTCTCCCTGACCTTTTAAACGAATTTGCTGACCATTCCCTACCCCTTTGGGGATTTTAACCTTTAGTTTTTTAGTCTTTTCAACAAACTGCCCATACTCATCAATCGTATGGTAACTGAAATGCAGCTGTTTTTCTGTACCGTTGAGCGCCTCGGTTATCGTAATTGTCACCTGAGCATGCAGATCCTGACCGCGTGCATCCCGTCGGCCGGCCTGCTGTTGATCCTGATGTTGGCGAAAATATTGGCTGAAGATATCTTCGTACGCACCAAAACCATGATCATTGAAATTACCGCGAAACGGCTGCTGCCCTTGTTTCTGATAACTCTGTTGCGCAGATTCTTCTTGTCTCGCATGCTCCCATGAGGCCCCGTACTTATCGTATAGCTTTCTCTTTTCGGGATCTCTCAAAACACCATAAGCGTGCTGAATCTTCTTGAATGTATCTTCCGCCTCAGTCTCCGTATTGACATCGGGATGATATTTTTTGGCAAGACGTCGATAAGCCTTTTTAATTTCATTGTCAGTGGCATCTTCTTTAACATCGAGCAATGCGTAGTAATCTTTTGAAGACATGATTAGGGACTCTCTCTAAAATCGTTTTATTTAGCATCAAGACAGTTCTTATACATCTTCAGTTACCACATATAGAGAAAGGAATCGACAGGCAATAATAGTTGAATGTCCAGGCCATCTGCTGGCCGTGAACCTTACCAATGGTCGATCAACAACAGCCATAATCGGTTAGGAGCCATTTCACTCCATAATGACACTGTTGACCAAATATCCAGTATAACCGACATAGAAGATTAGCAGCGCCGCACCTTCAATGCGGTTGATACGGCCCTGGCCCGCGGAAGCCATATCCAATCACGAAGAGTGACACTGTCAACAGGGCCATAACTGGAATGTCTCTTGATAAAATTTCAGGGGCCACAGTCATCGGTTGGATTGTCCCCGCTATCCCGGCCACAGTAAGGGTATTGGATAAATTCGACCCTAGTATGTTGCCAAGAGCTATGTCATGTTCTTTCTTCCAGGCTGCGATAATCGAAGACGCCAACTCTGGTAATGAAGTGCCTATGGCAACAATAGTTAAGCCCACAATCAGATCGCTGATCCCGAACCCTCGGGCGATTTCGACGGCGCCCCAAACCAGGATACGCGAGCTAACAATCAATAGAATCAGGCCGAACCCAAGCCATAAAATTGCTCGACGGATAGGTATTTTACTTACTTCGAGTTCTTGTTCCATCTGCCTGCCAAGTGAGTCGGTTCTCCTCTTGTAGCCTTGCCATAAGGTCCAGGCCATAAGGGCACCGAACATTGATAGCAGTGTCAATGCATCAGATCGTGGTGCGCGGCGGCAAAGGTGGCAAGGACCGTACCACCTACTTCAACACTGATGCGGGATCTGCGTTAGCTGGTTATCTGCGAATACGACCAGCGACGCGAGAGCAGAAAGTATTTCTGGTTGAGAAAGGCACCTACAAGGGTAAGCA
>Ga0316198_10002214_pt1 | contig 11709 bp, 15 predicted proteins | sample OudBieAanoxic_MG_FD_204935 | JGI IMG/M metagenome (GOLD analysis project Ga0316198, IMG submission 204935) | Coastal sediment microbial communities from Oude Bieten Haven, Netherlands - site A anoxic | ecosystem: Environmental > Aquatic > Marine > Coastal > Sediment | place: Netherlands... | reverse complement strand
TGAATTCGACACTGCTCAGATATGGCCTGCTGTCTGGGGCAGTCTATTTCTGCTGCATGGCTGTTGCTCACTATTTTGGCATAAAACAACCTCTGCTGTTTGTCTACTATGACACACCATTCTATGCTTATCAGGACAAAATCATATCGTTCGCTGTCGTGTCCTATATCGCGCTGTTTTACTCGGCCGCGCAACACCGTGCCGTGGTTCCGGCTGCACTGATTGTACTGGGGTTCACTGTGCTGGGTCTTGCATCAGTAAATGTTTCCGACGCATTGGCATCCGTGCTTAACGATGCGCAGTCCACTACACCCTACTGGATACAGACCGGGTTGATCGCCGCATACTTCCTCGCGTTACTGGTATTGTATTTGCGCGAAAAAGAAGCAGCAGCAGTAGTTACAACTGACTGATGCCAGTTCCGATGACAGTTACTTAATTACGCCTGTTGTTTCACAAACGGCCACAGTTCATGCAGACAGTTGCATCAAGACTCTTCCGCTGCTGCTCTGTCCTCCTTTTCAATCCACTGAGTTAATTGAGTAGTTACACTGACCTATTCCAGTTCCGAAGACAGCTATTCGCCCTCGAAGGTCTGAATCGCCCCCGCAACATGCCATTCCCAGGACACCGGCGGTAACGCAGCAACTCCTGTCGTTCGTAACGCACAGCTAGGGCGCATGGCTAAATACCATAGTGCTTTTTACGTTCTTCAGTAAATTCCCACCATTTTTTTACTGGCCCGCCTTCCATATATCTCACAGCCGAAATAAATACGTCGATAACGCATGGATCTTGTCTTTTCTGTGTGATAGTGCAAAGGTCTTTATACATTCGGTATGGATCCTTTCCTATCAATTCGGCAGGCTCATTTAAACCTAAGGCAATTAAATCCTTCTCTATAGCTGGGCCAATATTAGGAATGTCTCGAAATCGCTTAATTTCATTTCGCAGCATTCTGGTATCCCCGCCGCCTACTCATTACACACCTCCTGACGTCACTAGTACGATATTCTAGCCGTCCGGTGCAGCAGCTTGTTGGCGATCATTTCTATGCTCACTATGCTCACTCTCGCCAATGCTTTGGATCATTGAGCACATCAGCGCATATTACTTGTCCGCCAACATGCCCAATAACCCCGAGATGGAGTTCCTGGACCATCCAGGCAGCAGAATTTTCAGACGGGATTGGAGACGGTGCGTCGAATCCCTTTACCCCAGCGGCGGAAAAGCCATATTTCGGATAATAGCCAGGATGGCCAAGCACAAATACCAGTTCAGCAACCACCGCCTTCAACTGTTTTAGTCCTTCTTTGATGAGTCGACCTCCGATGCCCTGGTTTTGGTATTCTGGGTGTACTGATAGAGGAGCAAGAATTGCTGAAGAAACTATCCGCTGAGAATGATTAATCCGTGCATTTGTGAAAAGAATATGCCCAACAACATTATCATCGACGGTCACAATAAGCGGTAACACTGGTTGCGCACTCGGATCTGCCAATAAATCGGTAATTAAATCCTCAATTTCTGGTCCTTGCGCTTCACCAAATGCAGCAATGACTGCATCCGAGATTGCTTGCTTATCTGATTCGAATGCCTTGCGTACCTGCAGATTCATAATGGGCCATCTTGGATCGCTAACGCCCTATCTCCGTAAATTCCTCCATGAACCCATCACCAGCCATGCCGATGGCAGTTATTTCATTTGAGATATCTGCTCTTGTTAAGTTGTCAGATTCTCTTGCGAGCGAGATTTCTAGTTCGGATATCGTATATTCAGGAGCCACCTCGTACATTTCGATGTTCCAATTACCATTATTATATTTTGATACAATCCAAATCCAGCTCTTTGATTCTGATGGCATTTATGGCGGTGTAAAGAACATGCAAGCTTATTCTACGACACCTGATTGGGAAATCACCATTTCAGGCATCCAACCAGGAGCCCACTTCTGAGGCTGTGGGGAAAGTTTTTTCCGAGCTTGCGTGCCAGCCGGGGAGTCGCAAGCAAAGTAATACCGCAATCACCGAGCTGGTGGTTGAAGCCGCGTACATTCACGCCCGGTGGAATAGGGCCGGCAGCGATCACCAGATCAACCCGGTGTACGGCCAGCTCCGCCAGCAGAGCGTTGATGACGCCCTCGCGGCAGACAATACGGACAGACTCAGGCAACTGCAGCGCCAGTGCCAACACACGATAGGCAATGGACTTCGGTACAACCTCCGTCACACCCACTTTAAAAAGCAGCGGCCTCCCATCCGGTGAGATTGTGCACCATTTCTTCCAGTTCCCCGCCCAGTGAAAATATCTCGTCCGCATAGCTCAACACCAGCCGCCCTGTCTCCGTCAGCTCCAGACTACGCCCGACTCGGGTAAACAGGGCTTCGCCCAAGTGCTCTTCGAGCAAGCTGAGTTGCCCGCTTATGGTCTGGGGCGTCAGATTGAGGCGCTCGCTGGCGCGGGCGATGCTGCCCTCCTTTGCCACCGCGCAGAAATAGTGAAGATGTTTATAGTTGATCATCGCTCTGATAATACCTCGGTAAATACGAACATTATAGTAATAATTATCGAATTTTACTTATCTTTAAACAGGCTTAGTGTAGTCACAAATGTCAAACAGACCGAAACATTGGAGATAACTATGCAGTTGATATACCCCCCGCAGAAAACGGGGATGTCGAAAAATCAATAAATTCAATAGCACCAGGAACTGCTGTTACCAGCGGCACTGTATTCAAACTGAACCATGAGTGGAGACATTGTCATGCCAGATAGTAATGTTACAAGTTAAAGGCAACCCTTCAGTCAGGGCTTTTCTGTTTCAGCAGTGCCGAATTGAAAGCCTCTTCGACACCGACCTGAATCGTATCCATGAAATTGTATACGCTCTATTAACCCTTAAGGGCGCGTTCCACGTCAAGATACACTATTCCTCCAGCCAGTTAACTTGCTGGTTTGCCGACGATGCTTTTCGTTATCGTATTTTCGTCTTGCAAGAAGTCTTGAAAGCGGAATTTCTCAAGCAGTTTCGTGATTGCAAAATAGACCACCTGCAACCGGTAATTGATGCTGAAGATACCCTTTACTATTATGAAAGAGTTTAAGCGTCTGCGCTCAACAGACCAAACGATTTACATGCGCAATGGTTCGATTAATCGCATCAATGGTTTGATCGGTATGACGTTCTCCTGCGATGGTTCGCACTATATCGATCACAAAACATTTTTCGAAAAACTCTAAACATTCGGCACAAAAGAACCGGTGGCTTTTAATCAGAGACATCAATTTCATAGAGGAGAGTTCCAATAATGACGAAACGTAGGCCATACAGTACTCATACGAGAGATTAAGCCAGAAGCAATACATTTAATGGCTGCTTTATAGACTAGACCGAAATACCGGAGATAACGATGCAGATTGATATTCAAGCACGCAACTTTCCACTGACCGATGCCCTGCGCAACCACACAAAACGGCGCATGGGCTTTGCCCTAAGCGCCAGAGACAACAACATCCAGCGCGTGATCGTGCGGCTATCAGATATCAATGGTCCGCGCGGAGGGGCGGACAAATGCTGCCATATCCAGGTGGTGATCGCCCACCTGCCGGACGTGGTTATCGAGGACACGAAAGCTGACCTTTACGCCGCCATCGACCGTGCAGCCGATCGCGCAGGTCGTACGGTAGGGCGTCGGCTCATGCGCAAACGCATCAAGGGCCGCTCATCCAGCCTGAACCACATGAAATCGATAAGCGAATTTCATAAAACTGAATTAATTGACCTGATTGGAGACAATCCACAATGAATACATCAATGACGAACACAGCGGTCCGCGCCCAAGCGGCCGTGCTAACCACTAACAAGGTAATCCGTAACACCTACACGTTACTGTCCATGACACTGCTATTCAGTGCGTTGACAGCTGGCGTTTCGATGGTCTTCAACCTGCCCCACCCCGGCTTGTTACTGACTCTGGGTGGGTACTTTGGCTTGCTGTTCGCCACTGCCAGGTTTCGCAACAGTAGCCTGGGTCTCGCGTTCGTGTTCGCCCTGACTGGCTTCATGGGTTATACCCTGGGACCGATTCTCAACGCCTATCTGGCGCTGCCCAATGGTGGCCAGGTGGTGATGACGGCCATGGGTGGTACCGGCGCCATTTTCCTCGGCCTGTCGGGCTACGCACTGACCACGCGCAAGGACTTCAGTTTCATGGGTGGTTTTCTGATGGTCGGCATCCTGGTCGCCTTCATGGCCGGTCTGGGTGCAATGTTCTTCGAGATGCCCGGATTATCCTTGGCAGTATCTTCCATGTTCGTGCTGCTCATGGCTGGCCTGATACTGTACGAGACCAGCAACATCATCCACGGCGGTGAAACCAACTACATCATGGCTACCGTCACACTGTTCGTCGCCATCTTCAACCTGTTCACCAGTCTGTTGCACCTGCTGGGTTTCATGAATGGTGATTGATAGAGACGTAACACAAAATCGTCAGGATCTGGCGCATCGGATGATGCATCTTGGACATTGTAAGGCGACATCGCCTGCACGCACAGGTTGAGGAAAAAAGAATATGGCACTCGTCAATATGCGCGACATGCTTTATCACGCCTACCGCAACGGCTATTCCGTAGGGGCCTTTGATCTAGTCAGTCTTGAGTTTCTGGAAGGCATCATGGCTGCGGCCGAGCGTGCCCGCTCACCGGTGATCCTGAGTCTGGCGGAGTCCCATTTCAACTATTTTGATTTCGAGTTGATCATGCCAGCAGTGGAAGCCGCAGCCCGACGTGCCACGGTACCAGTGGCAATACATTTGGACCATGGAGCGAGTATCGATTCGGCTGTGCAGGGTATAAAGCTTGGCTGTAACGGCATTATGGTAGATGCATCACACCATGCGCTATCCGATAACATTCGGATGACGCGCACCATTGTCGACATGGCTCATGCCTGCGGTGTCCCGGTGGAGGGTGAACTTGGATATGTGCCTGGAGTCGAGGGCGAAGATGCGGAACGTCATCCCGGCGGAATCGCCTACACCACGGTAGCTGAGGCCAAGGGCTATGTCGAACACACCGGCGTGGACTTTCTGGCCGTCTCTATCGGCACAGTGCACGGCCGCATGAAAGGCGAGCCCAATCTGGACTACCAACGACTGGAACAGATTAACGACGCCCTGGGTATTCCATTGGTCATTCACGGCGGTACGGGGCTGAACGACGATCAGTTCCAAAGGCTCATCGCCAATGGCGTGACTAAAATCAACTATTACACCGCACTGGCCGACCTGGCCGGCGCACGTATACGAGACAACGCCATATTCAAACACAAAGAGGGCCACACTGGCCTGATGAAAGGTGTTAAAGAGGTCATCAGCACTGAAGTGGAACGTTGCATGCGCCTTTGGGGAAGTTTTGACCGTGCTGCGGAGCTACTGTCCGAATGTACATCCTGGGCGCCAGTAGAACATTTGATCATTTACAACGTAACTGGCGTGACCAGGCAAATAACGGAAAGCATGATGGCCGAGGGTCGGCGGGTGCTTGGTGCCATCCCGGGCGTGCGAGAGGTAATCACAGGCCATGCGGTGGAAGAAGATGCGAAGTATCGCCACACCTGGTTGGTGCGTTTCTGTCACCCGGCAGTCATCAATAGTTACCGTGAACACCCAATGCATATAGCCTTTGCTGACAAGCTGTTTCGGCCCGTGGCCGCTGAACGTATCAGCATCGATTACCAGACGATCGAACCAGGCTCTACTCTGGGTAATTACATCGAAAAAGCATGCTGAGCGGAAGATGGGTCAATGGAAAACTTAATTGCCCTGTCCTGGTCCACCGATTCTTTCGATTCAGCGCGGAGGGTGCAAGAAATGGAACGAATATATTTGACCGCGCTCATGCGGAGTTCTAACCCGAGTGCCTGCGTTTTCTGGGAATCGGAAGCTGAAAGACCGCTGTTATCGAAGAATTAAGGTGTTCAACCAAAGAGGAGGAGGTGTGTCCTAGTCCAGCGAATCTTTCGTTACCGCATCGATACTGTAACTTTCTGAGTAGATAACCCTTATTGTATCCTTCAATATGGAACTCTCAAGAATTCCTTTTCGGAGGCCGCAATGCTCACCAAACCGCAGCCACCGCGGATCCATCTTCCCAATGGTTCGCAGAGCTGTGTTAAATCGACGAGGGTTCACACATCAGTACCTCAGCCCTGCCGGGTGACATCACAGAGCTTGCGCATTTCGAGCGGAACATTCGGCGGGCATTCACCACATTGCTCGTTACCCGGCACCGCATAATCTATTTTTGCCGGATAGGCAAGATCCAGAGCGTTCATAACGGCTACAAACTCTTCCAGAGTCTTACCGCCACCCAGCCGTGCATTGCCCTCCTTCTCCTGACTAATGGTAGATACATGTTTATGCTGGTAATCATGGCCTGGATAGACCAGGGTGTCATCGGGCAGTGTGAAGAGCTTGTCGTGGATGGAGCGATACAAAGCCTCGGCATCGCCACTCTGGAAATCGGTCCTCCCGCAGCCGTCAATCAACAGCGCATCACCGGTAAACACCCGTCGCGTATCACCCTGCTCCAGCAGATAACTGTGATGTGTTGAGGTGTGCCCCGGGGTATACAAGGGATGCAAGGTCAAACTGCCAACTATGAACGGCTTGCCCTCTTCGAGGCCAACATCGGTACAAGGCAGTCGATCCTTTGCAGGACCTGCAATCCGTGACCCGGCGAGGTGCTTCAACTTCAGCGCACCAGTCAGATGGTCGGCATGAATATGAGTCTCCAGTGTATAAGCCAACTCCAGACCCAGCTCATTTATAACAGCCAGGTTCCTTTCAGCCGTTTCCACAACCGGATCGATGAGCACCGCATGGCCGGACTCCGTATCACCTAATAAATAGGTATAGGTCGATGAATCTGGCTCAAACAACTGTCGAAATATCATGCCTGACTCCTCCGGTTCGATTGCTGGCCTGAATCACTGACAGGTCACCAGATTCTGGTAAGCGCCCAGGTCATACACGGTTGTCCTGCCATTGTGCTGGTCCAGTGAATCTTTCGGTTCACCGTGCGGACCGTATGATACTTGACCGTTAACCCTTATTGTATTCTTCCACCGAGAACTCTCAAGAATTCCCTCTCGGAGGCCACAATGCTCACCAAACCACAGCCACCACTGATTCATCTCCCCAATGGCTGGCAGGACTGTGGTAAGTTGGTACAGATGTTTCCTCGCACAATCTGAGAAAGACTTTCGCCACTCGTCTGTTGAGTCGTGGCGCTGCTATTACTGACGTTCAACATCTGCTCGGCCATGCTTCTGTCATGACAACTGAGAAGGCGTATGCAGCATTCGTGAAGAATGAGAGGTTTAAGCAGACGATTGATTTGTTGGATAGGCCAGTGCTGCCGAAGTTGAAGGTTGTCAGGTGATGGCTTTATAGGCCCCGATTGCATCACTTCATTGAACGACACATCAGAACCATTCGCCGTGAATACCTTGACCATGTCTTCTTCTGGAATGCTCGGGACCTTGAACGGAAACTCGTGGATCTTAGGCGATACTACAATCAGGCTCGGGTTCACCAATCGCTAGGCGGAAATACGCCAGCGGTTGTTAGCGGCGAATCTCAAACGCTGAGCGCAGTACTCAGCACCTATTCATGGACTTCGCATTGTAACGGGCTTTTTCAGACGCCCATTCCCGCATGAATAGTATTTCGCCACCCACACCCTTCAGCAGCATACGAAAACGCTCCCTGAAAAGACCGTAGTCACTATCAGTTAAGCTGCAGTGACACCCACTCTTGAGTGACATCCTGGACTATATTACTCGCCGCTGGTTGCCGAACCCTTACCTGACAGAAGCTGCTGGTATTCCCGGTTGTTCCGCAGTATTTCGCCGCCAGCCTCGATCAGCCGGTCCACGGCCTCGTCCGGCAGAACGAAAGACGTCGGCAGTAGCTTCAGATAATCGCGCTCCGTCGGGTCCGGATGTTCACTGAAGTTCACCTCGATAAAGTGGAAGGCGACACCCTTGCATTCACTGTCAGCCTTCCGGGGAACGGATCCGCATTCGGCTTCGTAGGACTCCTGCTCCCAGTCCTTGAGACGGTTTTTCATCAGGGCAACGGTCTCGAAGCTGTAGCGTGACAGCGGCACCGAGGTCGCGGCACTGATCGAAGCGGCGAATGTCGGGGCCTCCAGGTGTTTACTGGAGTCGACATCCAGCGCTGTCTCCGCGTTAACCAGGATCACCACCACCCTGCGGGTCTGCTCCATACCCAGCGCCTTCAAAGTCTGCGTGATGCCATCGTGACGCAACACCCCGTCGAGCAGGGCCCGCAAGCCCAGATTGTCCGCCAGACCACCATCAAACAGGTGCAGGTAGGGCCGTTGCTCGCGATCCGTGAGTGCGATCAGGTTGGAGGCCAGGTTGTAGCGCCGGCTGGTGCGCTCGCGCGTATCCAGTGCCTGCTGTGCCCAGGCCGGCTCCTGCCAGCCGCATTCACCGGCCCGGTTGGTGAGCGTTACAGGACTAAACAGGACAGGTACCGCGGATGAGGCCGTGACCGCCCGTGCGACCGGATATTCGGACAAGTCGCCGCAGATCGGATTGAAGTATTGCTGGGAGAACTGGAAGCGGACTCCCATCGTCATCTCTGTTGCATTGATGGCAACAAACGGCCCACCGGACTTTTGCATGTCTGCGAAGGTGGCATGCTCGAATATGGTTTCATCATAGAGTTCGGTCGCCAGGTCGGCACGCGTGTAGGTGGGCGACAACAGACGGAACCAGTTGACCGGGTTATAGATAACTTGTCGCGTCAATTCACCCTGGACATTACGCCTTAGAAAGACCCGTTCGTAATCCTCGAAGATACGATCCCCGAACAGGCCGTAGTAGGCGGCCGTAAAACTGCCACCGGATACGCCAGTGATCCCGTCCACTTCGTCCGAGAGGCGAAACGTGTGACCTTTTCTCTCCAGTTCGGTGCCGTTCAGTTCCTTCAGTACACCGTAGGAGAATGCAGCCGCCCGGGTGCCACCGCCGGAGAAGGCCAGCAACAACAGCACTTCGCTGTTCTTGCTTGAGCCCTCGGCCACATTGGCGTACTCGTAGCCGGCCTTGGGGTCAAACTGCTGCAGCGGCGGATTGGCAGGATAGGTTGTGGCACAACCTGACAGGTTCACCAACATACAGCATGACAGGAACACGGCCAGTGACGTTCTGTGCCACATGGCTCCCTCATTGAAAAAACGATCTCTTGTTGTCTCTAACATCGCAGAAGTTGCCTCCGGTTATTCATTGGCGTGGTGGTTTGCTACTGTTAGTGGCACTTGCGTCGTTATGTAAAAAAACAGGATAACACAATGTCGACTCAACACGTTCCCTTGTTCCAGGTAACCGATTGAAGACCGTCGCTGCCAGTCACCGCTCCGTGGGGGGCGGGTTTTTACAACTCGGCGCGTTACTCCCCTGGACCCGGATCACCGCCCGCGTCGTAGGGCAATTCGTCCAGTTGCTCGATGAACTCGAGTACATCGAAGGGCAGCTCTTTCAACGCCGCAGGTGGCTTTGAAATCGCGATTGTCTCGGGTCTCGCATTGGCGATACCGGTGTACGCCGGTGCGCGCTTGTGATGCCGGTCCGGATACTTCTGTTTCCACAACTCGTGCCGGGCGCGCATACGTTTGAAGGGCTCCTTCATGTGGAATCCTCCGACCACGATCGGATTGACCTCACGATGATCGTTGTAGAGGTCGTATACGGCGGTGAGCCCTGATTTGGCCTGGGACGGATCTTTGGAAACCCAGTGAATTTTGTACTGGTCCTTCACTGTGGCGGCCAGGTCCGGTCCCTGCGCGAAAAGAGCATGCCCTCTTCCACCAGCTTGTTGAGGTTCGGAGTTTCGTAACCACGAATCTTCTGGTAGATCGGATCCCCGAAGGACATCACCGGCTGGTCGTCCCACATGTAGTGGATGATATTGGGCGGTGTGCCGTACTTCTTCTTGAGTTCCGCCAGCTTTTTGTCAAGCTGACCATCTTCGACCTCCCATACTTTACCGTTCTGCGCCTCCAGGATGTAGTACTCGGCATCATGAACAATCGGCTTGGATGACTGTTCTGATGCCGTACAGACAGTTGTTGACCTGGCCATAATCACAGAACCAGGCTGAAAAAGTATGGATCCCTTATTGTCGCAGTATAGCGATAACACTACTCTTGGAGGTATCGAAATTTCGCGAGTGTGGCAGGCCGCAGGCCCTAACCGGGTAGAGTGTCCATCGGTGGCAGGCGGGGCGGGACTGCGAATTGTATGTCCATGGTCTCGGCCATCTTCAGTATTTCCAGAAGGATACGCTGGCGCTCGGTCTGTTCGACTTGATTGTCGGACACGTCCAGCAAAAAATTGACGAGCACACACAGGCCGTATTCGCCGAAGTCGTCAAACCTGATGCGGAACCACTTCTTGTAGGTATATGGGTCGTTTTCGATAAGTTGTTTTATCGCTGCGACAAAATGATCAACTTTATCAGCAGGCGTAGCGTAGCTGATGTGCAGAATTGTCCGTACGGCCCTGAGTTTCCGCATCGCCATATTATCAACGGTGCTATTCACCAGATGGTTACTGGGAATCGAAACCAGGGAATTGTAGAAGGTACGTATGCGGGTACTGCGAAACCCGATGCTTTCAACGAACCCTTCTATGTTGTCAACCTTTATCCAGTGACCAACACGGAACGGTTTTTCGAACATGATCAGCAGTGAACCGATCAGGTTGGCCAGGCTGTCTTTGGCCGCCAGTGCTACGGCTATACCACCGACACCCAGTCCGGCAATCACCGAGTAGGCCGGAATGCCGAGCTGCTGGGCACCGACCACCAGGATGGTAATGGACAGTATGGTAGCCACCAGCCGCAGCCCCAGCCGGATAAGCTGACTGTCAATGCTGCCAGCCAGCATCTGCTGGGATGAAACCACGCTCTCTGCCAGAACGTGGCTGCCCAGCCACACCGCCCAGGTCAAGGTGAGTGTAAAGATGGCCCACAATGACAGGGTGGCAACTTCCAGAACGTAACCGCTGAGCCTCAGGTTAGCTGTAAATACATGGGCGACGATTGGGATTAGAATCAGCAGGGTGACGGCCCGCGCCAGTCGTGACCACTGTGTACGAAGTTCGGAAGCGGAACCGCGCCTTGCCCAGGCAAGCGCAGCACGGCGAATGAGTAGAAACAGTCCGGTTGCAGCAAATAGCACAACCACCGTGCCGAACCAGCGCCACACCGGCTGGTCGAATATGATCACTTTTGCCCAGTCGGGCAGAGCTAACATCCATTTATACGGGATAACCCTGCGCAAACCCGAACCACCATAACGGTAGCGTTCGTACCAGCCAGCCGTTGAGCCCGGCTGGTAGGGAAGATGCTTGATCCTGCGGTAGAACTCCGGGAGGCGCTCTACAGTCTCGGGAGAAAACAAGTATTCACCTGCACGCGGACCCTGTTCGACACGTGCGATGGTGATTTCCGTACCGGGCAGGGTCCAGCGTTTGAATTGCCTAGATTCCATCGCTGCGGCGTCCGGTATCGACTCGAAAGCGGGCAGTTCGAGGCGGTCGAGCACTTCCTTGAGCTGCAGGATACGATTCCTCGATAATGATTCTGTCTGCGTTAGTGCTGCCGGCAACT
>Ga0316198_10002213_pt1 | contig 11711 bp, 7 predicted proteins | sample OudBieAanoxic_MG_FD_204935 | JGI IMG/M metagenome (GOLD analysis project Ga0316198, IMG submission 204935) | Coastal sediment microbial communities from Oude Bieten Haven, Netherlands - site A anoxic | ecosystem: Environmental > Aquatic > Marine > Coastal > Sediment | place: Netherlands... | reverse complement strand
GGGGTCGCGGCGATCTCGATGGCGAAGTGGCCCTCGCCCTCGGACCAGCGGCTCGGCCGGCCGAAGGGATCCACCGACTTGTCGAAGTGACCATCCGGAAGCCAGCCGATGCCTTCGGTGTCAACCGCATAGTCCATGTCCACCATGTCGGGGTGAAGCAGCAGACCGAGGGAGGTCTCCGACTCATCCGCGTGGACGAAATTGGTGTCCATCTTGCCGCCCTTGGGCTCGGTCCGGAAGAACTCGCGAACCGCACGGTGCCAGTCGATGACGCGGAAGACACCCGGCAGCTGATAGCGCTTCTGGAACTGTTGGATGGCCGACTCGAGCATCCACAGATGACCGTGGTTATTGATCAGGATCTGCTTGCGGAAGCCGTCGTTCCAGAGACCGAGCATCACGTCGATGAGGAACTCGCGGGCGATGTTCTCGCGGATGATGACGGTGCCCGGCATCCCCAGGTGGTGATACGGGTGCGACCCGTAGTTGAGCGGCGGCAGCGCGAGACTCACGGGCGCTCCCCGCTTGGCGGTGAAGCGTCGCACGCCCTCGCAAATCTGACTGACGTAAAGGGTGTCCGAGGCGCTCGGCAGGTGGCGACCGTGGAGTTCGGTGCAGCCGATGGGAATCATGACGATGTCATTCTTCCGGCGCTCGGCCTCGACCTGATGGCGCACGGTGGTCTGGATATAGGACCCGGCCTTGCCCCACTCACAGGGCGAAGGAACGCCGTACTCGGCGAGCATCGCATCGACCTCGGCGTCACTCGCGTCCCACACTTCCTTCTTGCACCGACCGACGGTGTTGTCCTCGAAAAACAGATCCGGCTGATCGGTGGCCAGCAACCGGGGATCTTCTGGGGAGTTCGACATGTGATTCTCCTTGTTTCACTCGTTCTCTCGTCAATTCTGTCTTGGGTCATCGCTCGGTGACCCCGTGATTGATGTTCTGACCTCGACGGGCTCCCCGGTCTGAATCGACCGGCGACCCGCAAGGGCCACCGCCAGCGTCGCCGCCCCGTCCCGGTCGGTGACCGATGGTGGGGTTTCATCGACGACACAATCAACAAATGCCTGAAGCATGGTCACGAAGGCATCGCCCATGCGTTCGGGCGTCGTATGGACCGCATCATGGTGGGCGCCATAGCGATCCAACACTCGGACCGGGGTTCGGCGAAGACGGCCGATCTGGACCGCCCCTTCATCGCCGATTACCTCGCCACGTAGATCGTGGCCGTAACGGGTAGTCCGGCTGGCGGTGAGGGCGCCCATGGCACCGCTGGCAAACCGCACGCTGACCACGGCGTTGTCGACATCGCCCACCGTCGCGATGGACTTGTCGATGAGGGCTGCACCCTCGCCGTAAACCCGGACGATCTCGTCTCCCAACAACCATCGTCCGAGATAGATGTCGTGATACATCGAGTCGAGGATGAGCCCACCGCTAACCTCGAGGTCGGCGAAAGCCACCGGCGGCGGGTTCATATCGCCGCTGATCGACCGGTAGAGAACGGGTCGGCCGATCCCTCCCGCATCGATAACGCGTTTGGCCTCGATGTAGCCCGAATCGAAACGACGGGTGTGCCCGAGCATGAGCTTGACGCCCGCGGCTCGAGCTGCCGCCCCCGCACGGTCGCACTCCTCGAGACTCAGACCCAGAGGTTTCTCGCACAGGATGTGCAAACCGGCCGCGGCGCAGTCTTCGACATTGGCCACGTGGGCCGAGGTACTGCTCGCGATCACGATCGCGTCCAGGCTCTCGGCCTCGAGCAACGAATCGAGATCGTTATGAACGGATACGGCGCCACAGCGCCGGCGGACCTCCGCGGCCCGCTCGGCACTGGACGTCGTTACGGCGACGAGGTGCGCACCCCGAATTCGGGAAACGAGATTCTCCGCATGGGTCAGACCCATCCGGCCCACTCCCACCACGGCCATGCGCAGATCGTTCACCGTCATGCTCTCCAAATCTCGTCAAGTTCAGTTGGGTTTGACGAGGATCTTGCCGTCGGTCCGGTCGGTCGACTTGGCGATGGCCGCCACCGTGTCGTCGAGACCGTACTTGGCCGTGATGATCGGGCTCAGATCGATCCGGCCCGAGGCGACCAGGCGAATCACGTTGGGGAAGGTCTCGTGACCCGAGTGGCCCTGGGCGCCGAAGGCCTGGGCGCGGCGGACCTGGAAGGCCTCGAGATACATCGGCACCCGTTTTGCGGCGCGCCCGATCTGGATGACCTTGCTGTTGATGGCCAGGGCCTTCTCCATCTCTGGAATCGTCAGGTGGGGAACACCGGCGGCCTCGACGTGGAAGTCGAATCCGGCGCCGTCGCTGTGCTCCATGAGCACCTCGCCCGCATTGACCTCCCTCGGGTCATACACGAAATCCGCGCCGACGGCTTTGGCCAGTTCCATCCTCGGCTTGGACACCTCGAACGCGACGATCTTGCCCGCTCCCCCGGCCTTGGCGAGGGCGATGCCCGCGAGGCCGATGGAACCCGCACCGAAAATGGTCACGAAGTGACCCGGACGGAAGCCGCCACCGCGCTCGAACATGCCGTTGTAGGCGACGCAGGTCGGCTCGGTGAGCGCGGCAACCTCATAGGCCTTCTCTTCGCTGCCGAACCTCTCGGCGATGGCGTCGATCTTCCAGCAGAACTTTTCGTCCACCGCGATGTAGTTGGCGAAGGCGCCCGGGATGGTGAACCCGATCTCCTCGAGATTGGTGCAGTGGTTGGGGTAGCCGTTACGGCACGGAATGCAGCGGCCGCACCAGATCATCTCCTCCACGGTGACCATGTCGCCGGGGGTGAGAAGGGTGACGTCCTTGCCGATCTCCACAACCTTGGCCGAAAACTCGTGGCCGAGGATGGTGGCGAACTTGGTCAGTCCCGGGTAGAGGATGTAGTTGTCGTCATCGGTCTCATAAAAGTGCATGTCCGAGCCGCAGACGCCGCAGGCCTGGATCTCGAGGAGCACTTCCTTGGGGCCCGGCTTTGGATCGGGCCACGAACGGACCTCAAGCGTCGGGTTCCTCCAGATTTCGTTGCCGCTGATGGCCTTGCCTGTCTTCTTCTCCCAATCCGAAACCGTGTAGGTCGGTCGGGGGTCCCACTTCGCATCAAGAACGAGTCCTTTCATCACAAACCTCCGTTGATTTTCTTCGGTGCCGGAACGACATCCCGACACCGTGTTTTTCGCTCCTAAACCGAGAGAGCAACCCCCCGGTACTTTTGTTCGATCAGATCTACGATCTCTTCACGGCTCCTGCGAATCGGTCCGGGAACCGCCACCTTCAAGCTCGTGACCGCCGCCGACCACCGCAGCGCTTCTTCGGGCGGGTGTTCCAACCTGGCCGCTATATAGGAACCGACGCAGGTGTCGCCCCTGCCGCTGCGACCGAGCATCGACTCGGCATGAAAATCAGCCTCGAGCATCTGTCCGTCCGCGAGGAGCACGATTCCATCGCGGTGGGTGATGATGACCTCCCGCGGGCCCTGCGCCGCCAAGATCAGGGCGGACTTCTTGATATCGGCCTCGCCGGTCATGGCCTCGGCTTCGACCACATCCGCCTTGAGGATGTCGAGGAGACCCAGAACCTCTTCCTGCTCCGGCCAGGGCAGGTGTTCGAGGCGGCCGTCGGGGTGACGGTGCCGAATGAACCCCTGGGCATCGGCGCTGATCATGGCGCCCTTCTCGCGCAGCGCGCGAACGGTTTCGACGGGCATTTCACCCCGGAAGGATGGACTGATGATGAACGCCGCGGCATCGACGACCCGCACATCTTCCGGCGTGAAGGAACCCGCGTGGTCTGCCACGGTCAGGATTCGTTCGTCCGGGTTGTCGGTCGGGTACTCGAGCCGCATGAGGGTCGAGCTCGGGGTCGCGGTGGCGAAGACCGTGATCCCCACCTCCTCGAGAGCCCGAACAACGTGGAAATCCTCTTCGGCGAGCCGCATGATCGCCGCGACCTTGCGGCCGAGCGCGAGAGCCGCGTTGGCCGAGTAGTTGACCCCACCGCCGTCAGCGTAGGTGGTGCCCGCAGCGGTCACGATTGTGTCCTTGGTGTAGTTGCCGACTGTTGCGACGTCGAATCGAGCGTCTTTCTTGTTCATGTATTCCTCAATCTCAGTCTCTGGCTCGAACCCGCCACAGCGACGTGGCCAATACAAACGAGAGGATGGACGAACCGATCCAGAACCAGATCACCGCAGTGAAGTCGTAGTGACGTACGCCCTCGATGATGGTGACGCCACGCTCGATGAGGTGACCGCTGATCTGATCCTGGAGAGCCGCACCGATATACGAGAAAACTCCGATAAAGCCCATGGCCGCACCGGCGGCCCGTTTGGGGGCGATGTCGAGGGCGAAGAGGCCCCCGAGCGAGGTCACGAGTCCGGTCAGACCGAAACCGTAGATAAAGAACGCCACCGTCATGAAGACCGGCTTGCCTGGAGGTCCGAAGAAGACCATGAGCAAACCCGCGATCTCCATGGCTGCGAAGATCATATTGGTCGGTTGGCGGCGTGCGTTGAAAACCTTGTCCGAGGCGAAGCCGAATGCCAACGCGCCGAGAATCCCGGCAATGGTGTTGACCGAGATGACGCTGCCGGCCTGCATCAGGGTGTAGCCCTTGGCCTCCTGGAGATAGAGCACGCCCCAACTGTTGATGGCGTAGCGGGTGACATAGATCGATGCACTCGCCATGGCCAGAACCCAGATCGCCGGGATCTTGAGGATCGTCCGTTGGACGGCCCAGGTGCTCTCATCAACCACTTTATTGGCGGCTGACTCACCGCTGTGGTCGTTTCTCCAATCGGCCACGGGGGGCAGGCCCATGGTCTGCGGCCGGTCCTGCATGTAGATATAGAGCAGACCCGCGACCACGATGCACAGCACACCCGGGCCCCAGAACCCGGCTCGCCAGCCCCACACCGTGACGAGAGCGGCGACTCCGACAAAGGTGAGCCCCTCGCCGATGGCGTGGGCCGTGCTCCAGATCCCGTACATCCGGCCCCGCTCGTTGTTGGAGAACCAGTTGGCCATGGCCACGGCGCCCGTTGGCGCGCCGAACCCCTGGAACCAGCCGTTGAGACCCCAGAGGACGACCGAGAGCACCAGAATCGTGGAGAACCCCATTCCGATGTTGAGGAACGCCGAGATCAGCACTCCGAAGGCGAAAAAGATTTTGAGGTTCATGTGATCGGCGAGGAAACCGTTGGTGAGCTTGCCGAAGGCGTAGGTGTAGAACAGTGCCGAACCGATGATGCCGAGCTCGACCGGGGTGAAAATCCCGCCGTCGATGAGCGGTTTCTTGACCATGGACAGCGCCAAACGGCAGGTGTAGACCACCCCGTAGCCGATGGTGATCGCCAACATGATCCGCAGCCGGTGGCGCTTGTAGAGCGCATCGATCTGCGCCTTGTCGGTGAGCGGCGTCGCGGAATCGCCGGTGCGGAACAGGCTTGCGAAACTCATGGTGTCGCCACTTTGACCGGTCGGTTTTCGGCGAGCGATTCAGACGCCGCGAGTCCGATCAGAACCGACATGAGTCCATCCCTCCCGCCGACCGGTGTCGGCGCACCGTCGCGAATGCTCGTGAAGAAGGATTCGAGTTCAGCGACGAAAGACGCCTGGTAGCGTTCAAGGAAAAAATAGAGCGGGGTATCGCTTCGGACGCCGGCTGTTGTGCTCACGGTGACGCGGTTTGCGGTTTCGTTGGTCGCCTCCGCGCTCCCCCTCGATCCGAAGACCTCGACCCTCTGGTCGTAGCCATAAACTGCCTGTCGGCTGTTCTCGATCACTGCGATGGCGCCGTTGGCCATCTTGAGGGTGGTGACCGCGGTGTCCACGTCGCCCGCTTCACCGATGGCCGGGTCGATGAGCACCGCCCCCGTCGCATAGACCTCCTCGACCTCGCTGCCGGTGAGGAACCGGACCATATCGAAGTCGTGAATGGTCATGTCGAGGAAGATGCCGCCCGAGGTCCGGACATACTCGGCCGGTGGCGCTTCGGGATCTCTCGAGGTGATCTTGACGAGTTGGATCTCGCCGACGTCTCCATCGACGACTGCCTGTCGAACACGCGCAAACGTCGGATCGAAGCGCCGGTTGAAACCGACCTGCAGCTTGACCCCGCTGTCCGCGACGATTCCGAGAGTGCGGCGGATGCGCTCGGGATCGAGATCAATGGGTTTTTCGCAAAAGACGTGCTTGCCGATCCGCGCCGCCCTTTCCGTGAGATCGGCGTGGGTCGGGGTCGGTGAACACACAAGCACCGCTTCGATCTCGTCATCCTCGAGGATGAGCTCCGGGTCCGTTCCGGTGACGACGGTCGATGGGGGCCACGACGTGAAGTCAACATAGGGATCGGTGACCGCTTTGAGCTTGATCCCCGGCATCCGCAGGAGATTGTTCCCGTGGACCTGCCCGATCCGCCCTGCGCCGAGGATTCCCACCGTGATCTGTCTCATTGGCCTGATCCTTCTGTATCAATAACTGCTCTTGTTAGGCTTCGGAGCGAGCCGGAGGCTGGATCCCTCCAAGGGGGAGGAGGGAACCCAGACTCCGGACTTACCGCCGGTATTCAGTTCTTCAGGCTGCTTCTAGAGATCGAACCTCACACCCAGGGTCGCCCACCAGTCGTAGAACTCCTGCTGGCGGATCCGTTCGGGGGTGTTCTCGTATGCCGTATACGGCTCGTTGGTGATGTTGATGACTTCAAGAACGATACTGAACTTCTTCGAGGCCTGTACTCGGAACAGGAAGTCGAGCTGGGCGTGGTTGTCGACCCAGATGTCTTCCTCGATTTCCCCACCGACCTCCAAGAGTTTCTTACCGTTGTAGTTCCACGAGAGACGGGTCGTGATGCCGTACTTCTCGTAGACCAGGGCGAGGTTGCCGATGTGCTCGGACTGCCCGGGAAGCGAGGTGGATTCGCGATCGGGATACTTCGCGTCGGAATCGACATACGTGTAGTTGGCGTAGAGACCGAGACCACCCCAACCGCCCTTCCAGTTTGTGAACTGGTTCTGGAAGGCGAGTTCGAGACCGGCCAGGGTGCCCTTGTCACCATTGCGGGGCTGCGTGATTTCAACGTCCTCGCCGTCGATGATCGCGTCTTCCTGGAAGATATAGATGTAATCCGTCAGATCCTTGTAGAAGACGCCGGCGGAGATGATGCCTACGGGTTGCAGGTATTTCTCCCACATGAGGTCGACGTTCCAGGCGGTGGTGACGTCGAGATCGGGGTTACCGAGCTCGACCTCGGCATCCTCGAGGTTTGCGAGCCGCCAGGGAGCCACGTCCTCGAAGTTGGGGCGGGCCAGCGTGCGGGTGAGGGCGGCCCTGAGCTGTGAGTCTTGGCTGGTTTTGTACACGAGATGGAACTGGGGCAGCCACTCGGTGTACTTCTTGTCGCCGTAAACCGGTGACAGCGATACCGGGTCCCCTTCCTCATCGATGATCAGCTCGTAAGCCGTGTATTCGGATGAGGTGTCCTCGACACGTACGCCAGCCATAAAGGTCGTCTTCGAACCGAAGAGGAACTCACCCAGGGCATAGGCGGCGAAGGTGTCCTCTGTGACCTCGAAGTCAGCGAGGTCCTCTTCCAGATTCCTCTCGGACTCGAGGACTCCGCTTGCCCCCAGCTGCCTCATGAGGCTGGGATCAAAGAACGGGATGATCTGGTCGCCGTAGATCCCGCCGAAGAACGGGGTTTCCGAGTTCCAGTTGTCGAGATAGTCGGCCATATTCAGATCTTCGTCCGACTCGAGGTCATAGACCTCATAATCCTGTTCCTTGGTCTTGGACCGGTACTTGGCGCCGACCTTCCACAGACCGCTGAAGCCCGAGCTTTTGTAGAAGCCCTTGGTGAGGTTGATGGCGCCGACAATGTCCTCTTCGGTCGAAATCTTGGACTGGTCCTCGATGCTGTCGAACCAGAACTGATCGGCGCTCTCGTTGAGCGGATTGGCCTGGATGTTGTCCGGGTCGATGTAATCGGCGCTGACGTTGGGATCGAATTCCACATCTTCCATCACGAAGGCCGAGGTGTACTGGTTCGGCGTCTCCTCCTGCGCTTTGTTCCACATCACGCGATAGTCGAGGACAAAGGCCTCACCGATGTTGTTCTCACCGCCGAACGTGAAGGAATAGATATCGGACGTCTGCGTCCGCTCCTTGATGGATCTTTCAAGCTCGTCGTCCTCAACGATGTTGTTTTTTGCGCGCCTGTACTCGGTGTCCTCGTAGTTGGTCACCAGACCACGCAGATAGTAGTTGGAACGCTGAGTAGCCCGGAAGTCGAGGTCGAAGGTCAGGCCGGCGCGTTGCCTCTGCGTGGTGTAGTCGCGCATCTCCAACTCTGCGAGGTCACCGTCATCGTAGGCCGGCTCGATGTTGTCGGCGCCTCGTTTGGTGTCGCTGCCGCTGAGGGAAAATATGAGTCCCCAGTCCTTCGATTCGCCAAAGCGGGTTCCAAAAGTGAAGCTCCCGTTCGGGGCCGTCTCTTCCATGAGCGCGCTGTAGCCCACACCGAGCGCGGCCGAAAGGCGCATCTCTTCGGGCGCCCGAAGAGTCACCAGGTCGACGGTGCCGCCGATGGAGTCGCCATCCATGTCCGGCCGCAGGGCCTTCGAGACTTCGATCGATCCCAAAAGGTCGGCGGGGATTGTGTCGAGAGCCACGTTCCTGACGCCGGCCTCGGGCGACGGGATGCGCTCGCCGTTCACCGTCGTCGAATTGAGCCTGGCTTCGGTTCCGCGGATGATGATGTAGCGGCCCTCACCCATGTCGCGGTTCAGACTGACGCCGGGAATCCGCTGGGTGGCTTCGGCCGCGTTCTTGTCCGGAAAGCGACCGATCTGATCGCCGGACACGATGTTCGTGATGTTGACTGAATTCATCTGCGTGTTGAGGGCCTTGGCCTGGCCTTCGAGGAGTGGCGACCCCCGGACCTCGATCTCGCCGCCATAGCTCAGACTCATGTCCTGGGTCACCGGCTCGCCGGATACGACGCTCACATCGGCGGTGGCGGTCACCAGCCCGAGATAGCTGAAGGTCAGCGTGTGATCTCCGACTGGCACCGGCGCGATTCGGTATTTTCCGTCACCAGCGGTCACGGCAACAATATTGGTTCCTTCAACGCTGACACTCACTTCGGAAACGACATTTCCCGCCGGCCCGACCACCGTACCTTGGATGACACCGGTGCCATCCTGAGCGGCAACAATGCCCGGAGCCACCGCCAATGTAATGAACAGTGCCAGTAGAGCCAAATACCTGAGTGTCTTCATGGACGCCATTGCTTCCCCCTATATCTGAATTCGGTCAGGAATGATGGATCGAAACAAACCCCGCCATCGGGCCTCCCCCCCGGGTGCGGAAACTCGGAATCGCTGCCAAAGACCGGAAAAAACCCGAGCTTCTCATCAGAGTCGTCGAGACCCCTGTGGGAACCTTGGGTCAAAGCTGCAAAATTTTTTCTTTGCGGCTGCATCGGTTTCCTTCTGGAACGTTCCAGGTTGCAATCTTCCGTTCCAAGCGCTATATTTTGGAACGTTCCAAAAAGGAACATATAACTCGGATCGGCGGAAGTCAAGTGGCACCACGAGGAAACACAGGCAGACCGGGACCGCAGGCCTTGCCAACCATCCTCGATGTCGCCCGCAGAGCCGGCGTCTCAAAATCACTGGTGTCGATGGTGACCCGCGGCGAGACCGGGGTCAGCGAGGAAAAGCGCGCCGCGATCCTCAAAGCCATCGACGAACTCGACTACCGTCCCAACGCCATGGCTCAGGGATTGGTCATGCGCCAGACCCGGATCATCGGAGTCATGGTTTCCGACCTCCAAAACCCGTTCTTTGCCGCTGTGATCTCCGGAATCCAGGAACGCGCTGTGAGGCTCGGATTTCGAGTCCTCATCACAAGCGGCGACCGGACCCCTGGTGTCGAGGAGAGCGCCATCGAGAACCTGCTCGAGCTCAGGGTCGACGGTCTGATCCTCGCCTCACCACGGGTCGACGACAAGGTCATCGCCCGCGTCGGGCGATCGGTTCCCATTGTCGTGCTCAATCGCGACACCGAGGACGACACCAGCGACAGCGTGACAAACGACAATATCGCCGGCACCCACCTCGCCATTGAACACCTTGTCAGCTTTGGTCATCGCCGCATCGGCTTTATCGAGGGCGGCGCCGGCGCCGGCGCCCGAATCCGTCACCGGGGCTATCTCAGCGCGATGCACGACTTCGGCCTCGAAGACGAGATTCTCACCGTCGAGGGCCAACATACCGAGGAGGGCGGATACCGGGGCGCCATGGAACTCCTCAAGATGAGGGCCCTGCCGACCGCGGTCTTCGCCTCGAACGATCTCTGCGCCATCGGCGCCATGAACGCCTTCGAAGAAGCCGGGCTGAGCATCCCCGACGATCTTTCGCTGGTCGGATATGACAACAACCGCATGGCGGCGCTGCGCCACATTTCGCTGACCACCATCGACCAACCCGGAGACGACATGGGTCGATCGGCGGTCGAGCGCCTCGCGGAACGGATTGACGGCGACCGGGCCGAACCGAGGCACGACGTGGTGACGCCCAGCCTCGTGGTGCGATCAACGACAGGTCCTCCACGTTTTGAAGCTAAGTCATGAATATCTGATTTAAACCAATTGGCAGATACAGGCATCTCTTTGTGAAGTGAGAATAAGAAGGAGACATGATGAAAACGAAAACCGCATCGACGACCCTCAACTCAATCCTGCTCGCAACCACGGTCCTTTCGATCGCGTGCCTGGTCGCGTGCTCGGGTTCGGACGCCCCACCGGCAGCGCCGACGGATAACCCCGAGACCGCTGCGGTCACGGTCGCCGCCGACGCCATCGCGCCCGTCATCATCACCGAACCAACCAAATACGACACGGATGATCCTGCCATCTGGATTCACCCTACGGATCCGTCACAGAGCCTGATCGTCGGTACTGACAAGAACCCTGAGGATGGCGCACTGTACGTCTACGATCTCGATGGAAAAATTCAGCCGGAGAAAACAATCCGTCCCCTCCTGCGCGTGAACAATGTCGATATCGAATACGGTTTGCCGCTCGGTGGTGAAATGGTCGACATCGCTGTTTCCACCGAGAGAGGGGCCAACAAGATACGAGTTCACAGCCTGCCGGACATGAAAGAGATCGACAACGGTGGTATCGAGGTATTCACGGGTGAGGAAGGACGTCAGGCGATGCCAATGGGTGTCTCGCTTTACAAGAGACCATCCGACGGCGCCATTTACGCGATCGTCGGCAGAAAAAGTGGTCCGGCCGAGGGATATCTCTTCCAGTACAAGCTCGAGGATGATGGTCATGGAAATGTGATCGGGGTTCTGGTTCGTCAGTTCGGCACCTACAGCGGCCTCAACGAGATCGAGTCCATCGCTGTCGACGATCCCCTCGGATACGTCTATTACTCGGATGAGGGAGCCGGCACCAGGAAATATCACGCCGATCCGGACGCTCCCGGCGCAGAAACGGAACTCGCCCTCTTTGGAACCGTTTTCGGGCCTGAAGGCTTCACTCGCGACAACGAAGGAATTTCGATCTACCAGGTCGATGATGGAACGGGCTATATCCTCGTCTCCGACCAGCACGCGAACAAATTCAGAATCTACACCCGTGAGGGAGAGCCGGATGATCCGCACAACCATCGGTTTGTGAAATCC
>Ga0316198_10002212_pt1 | contig 11711 bp, 13 predicted proteins | sample OudBieAanoxic_MG_FD_204935 | JGI IMG/M metagenome (GOLD analysis project Ga0316198, IMG submission 204935) | Coastal sediment microbial communities from Oude Bieten Haven, Netherlands - site A anoxic | ecosystem: Environmental > Aquatic > Marine > Coastal > Sediment | place: Netherlands... | reverse complement strand
CCATCTGGGGGGGGGCGCCGCCGCCCCTGCCTTGTTGCTGCTGTTTCAGCTTATCCCAATCCCAACTCATAATTAGTTCCCTGTCTATGGTTAATGATACCGGACGCGTGTCCAAGATCTGTGCGAGTTTATCTAACAATAAGTTTCCCGACGATTCAAGTCAAGCAAAAAGCGAAAACGTTCATAAGTTCAGAGTTCAGAGGTTCAAAGATCCAACACTTTTTTGATCTATGACGTTGCAGGAAAATATCTTTTAAGGGACCCTCGGGAGGATGTTCCCACACCTGTGACCCTCGAATGAAACTTCATGAATCCGATGTCATTTTTTGTGAAGTTCTACACCCGGTTTCAAAGTACGGAATTCGTCGTTGGCCTCGTACTGGTGCTCGTCCTCGATAAAATCCTGATTTTCGAGCACGAGGACGAGAACGAGGACGAAAAGTATCAGCTTTGATCGGCTGAAAGCGCCCATATATGAAACTAAAAAGTTTCTTTTATGATTAAACTGGCCGCCTTCAGGCGGGTAAACTTTTTAGGCCGACGCCGGCGCTGAAATTGAAACCCTGAACATCTGAACGGTAACATCAGTTTTACTTGACACGGCAGGTATCCATTGCCATAAAGTTCGTTGGGATGAAACCGAAAAAACAAAAAGGGAAATTTGAACACATCGGTAGTATTATAGCGGATGTTTTAAAAACCTATCGACGAGAATCTGATGGAGAATTGGTTCAGGTTTGGCGAATCTGGGACGACATCGTCGGTGATGTCATCGCCCAGAATGCCCGGCCGGCTGCGTTTAAAGGCAAAATATTGCTCGTGCATGTATCCAGTTCGACCTGGGTCCATCAACTCCAGTTCTTAAAAAAAGAGATGATTGCTAAGTTGAACAATGCTTTTGGGAAAGCATTGATCGATGATCTCAAATTTAAGATTGGACCGCTTTAGGAATGACGAATGAAGATTGAAGAATGAATAATTATGTCTAACTATACCACCGATACTTTTTTTAACGGCCGGATCCAGGTCAGGCAAAGCCAGGACGGGTATCGATTTTCCCTTGATGCGGTTTTGCTGGCCTGCCAGGCTGCCCCGGGATCGAGAGATAGAGTCGTTGATTTGGGGACAGGTTGCGGTATTATTGCCCTGATCATGGCTTTTCGCCATCCGGACATCACGGTCTATGCCGTCGAAGTGCAGGAAGAACTTGCACAGTTGGCCATCTCAAATGTGAAAGGCAATCATCTTCAAGATCGCATAACTGTTTTAGGTGCCGACATGAAAATGATGAAGCCGGACATGACAGCGGGCCCGGTAGACCTGGTAGTCTGCAATCCACCCTATCGCAGGCCTGGGGCCGGAAGAATAAATCCGGACAATCAACGGGCAATTGCCCGACATGAATTAAAGGCTAATTTTCAGGATGTTATGGATTCGGCCCGTCGAATTCTGAAACCGGTCGGACGGTTCGTAATGATCTACACGGCCGAGCGCACGGCGGATATCGTTTGCCAGATGCGGTCTGATAGGATCGAGCCCAAATGTATTCGTACAATCCATAGCGCCCCTCGTTCAGAAGCCAAGCTGATTCTTATCGAAGGGATTAAAGGAGGGAATCCGGGGCTCAAAATTGGACCGCCGCTGATCATCTATGGCGAAAATGGTGAATACACGGATGAGGTGCAACAGATGTTTGAGCCGTGATTTTTTCGATTGCATTTAGGGCGGACAAGTCTTAAAATAGACCCTTAATTCCTCGAGGCTATCGATAGAAGATCGTTGACAGTATAAACTAAAAGGTATATTGGAACCTACCTAAAACCATTCATCTGGAGAGGTGGCTGAGTGGTTGAAAGCGGCGGTCTCGAAAACCGTTGGGGGTTCACGCCCTCCGCAGGTTCGAATCCTGTCCTCTCCGCCAGTCAAGGTTAAATAGTTGACTGGCAAATTTGTCAAGCCATACAAAACCTTACTCCTATTTGATATTAACTAAAAAAAGGAGAGATGTCCGAGCTGGCTGAAGGAGCACGACTGGAAATCGTGTGTGCTGCCAAAAGCGGCACCGAGGGTTCGAATCCCTCTCTCTCCGCCATAAAATGACCTGGGGCACTGGAATAATGGAATGTTGGAATACTGGGATTGGCGGAATGGGATCCATTCTTAAACCTGATACTCGCGGATCTCATCAGAAATTAAAATTAGGACATCATCCACTTTTGATTCCCAATATTCCATTTTTCCATCATTCCAGTATTCCCTTGGTCATCCACCGTCAAACACCACCCTCAGGGTGAATTAAGGCCCGGTTGACTGGGCCGGGATTCTTTGCATTAGGCACTTCCTTATGTCCTATCTCGTTCTTGCACGCAAGTACCGTCCCCAGGCTTTTGATCAGGTTATCGAACAGGTTCATATTACCCGTACGCTAACCAATGCCATTTCCGCGGGACGGGTCGCCCACGCGATCCTGTTTTCCGGGCCGCGGGGAACCGGCAAAACAACGGTTGCTCGCATACTGGCCAAAGCCATGAATTGCAAGGAAGGACCCACCCCGGAACCATGTAATACCTGTCGATCGTGCAATGAGATCACTGCCGGCCACGCCATCGACGTATTTGAAATCGACGGTGCCTCCAACAATAGCGTGGACCAGATCAGGGAGTTGCGTGAAAATATCAAATATATGCCTGCCCACAGTCCCTATAAGATATACATTATTGATGAAGTGCACATGCTCAGTGCGGCCGCCTTTAATGCTTTGCTCAAAACACTTGAAGAACCGCCGTCCCATGTGATGTTTATGTTTGCGACCACCGAGCCGCATAAGATACCGATTACGATCCTTTCACGCTGTCAGCGCTATGATTTCAGACGCATCGGCTTGGGTTCCATTTCATCCCATATGGCATCTCTGTGTCGCCTGGAAGGATTTGAAATTGCCGAAGATAGCCTTGGCCTGATTGCCCGGGAGGCTGGCGGCAGCATGCGTGATGCCTTAAGTTTGCTCGATCAGCTCATGACGTGCGCCAGGGGCTTGGTGACCCATGAGCAGGTACTGGATATTTTAGGCGTCATCGACCGTAAGGTTATTTTTGATCTGACTGGTTCTATATTGAACGCAGATGTCCATGCGGTGCTTGAATTCCTGGATGATGTCTATGATCGTGGCCATGATATGAAAAAACTTTATGCCGATCTGCTGGAACACTTCCGGAATCTGCTGGTTGTTTCCATGGGCAATAAGATCGAGAAACTGGTCGATCTTCCACCCGGCGAAATTGAACAACTTGTCATCCAGGCCAAACCGTCATCTGCCGGGTTTTTGAGCCATATTTTTAATATACTGTTCGAAGCAGAAGCATCCATCAGGTTTTCACCCCAGCCCAAATTAGCCCTGGAAATGACCCTGATCAGATTACTGCAGACCAAGCCGTCCCTGCCCATAGATGTATTGATTGATAAACTTGATGACCTCAGGCGGGAGGTGTCTGCCGAAGACCCTCCGCAAAAAAAAAACAATAGACACCATTCTTCAAGGCCGGGATCGCAAACGTTGCCCGCTGCTTCTGAGGAGATGCCGGAGGGGACCGGGACGGCGCCCGGGGTTTATACCCCGGCAGAAGAATCATCCGGCAATGACGAGGATATCTGGAAACGGATCGGTGAGATCGTTTCGCAGAAAAACCCTTCGCTTGCGGCCAACCTGCGAAAATGCAGATTGAAAAATATCGCCGAACGATCCTTGGCAATAGATGTCCCTGACAACGGATTTACGATCAATATGATCCAGCGTGAAAAAAATATGGTGGTTTTGCAGCAAGTCTGTACGGAGGTGTTTGGTCACGAACAAAATATCCGGTTTACTGTCAGCAAATCAATGGGTGATCAGAATCAAAAAAAAAAAGATAACCAACTGAAACAAAAAGCGATAGACCACCCCCTGGTGTCCGATGCCATTGAAATCTTTGATGGCAAGCTGATTGATGTGAAGGTGCTTTAAACTTCTAAGGTATATAGCTATCAATTTGTTGGTAAGAAAAAAAGGTTTCAGGTGTCAGAATAAAAGACCGAGATCCCCCTTACCTGAAACCTGACACCTGAGCACTGAAACCTTTGAAAATATAAGGAGGTCCTACATGAAAGGCATGGGGAACATGATGAAGCAAGCCCAGCAGCTTCAATCCAAAATGATGAAATTACAAGAAGAACTGGCTGACAAAACAGTTGACTCCAGCTCCGGCGGTGGCATGGTCAAGGTAACTGCCAACGGCCGCCAGCAAATTCTATCGATTCAGATAGAAAAAGAGGTCGTAGATCCGGACGATGTAGAAATGCTCCAGGATCTTGTACTGGCTGCTATCAATGACGCCTTGGCCAAAGCTCAGGAAATGGTCAGTTCGGAAATGGGCAAACTGACCGGTGGACTTAATATTCCGGGTTTAACGTGAGAGAATACCACGCTTTTATTTTGGGTTAGTTTCGGATTTCGTGCTTCGTATTTCGAATTTTCCCTGTGAGCCATGACAATTTAGGCGTGAAGTTTGGTTGATTTTGACTTGTTGATATCAAGCGGACCGTGAGGGACTTATGAGCTATTATCCGGCTTCAATTCAAAACCTGATTAAAAATATTGCCAAACTCCCCGGCATCGGAGAAAAAACGGCTGAGCGCCTGGCATTGCACATTTTGCGGGCACCGCGCCAGGAAGTTGAAGAACTGGCCCAAAGCCTTTTGAATATCAAAGACAAGGTCAAATTTTGTTCCCAATGTTTTGCCCTCAGTGATAGTGAGTTGTGCACTCTGTGCAGCGATCCGGCCCGGGACTCATCAGTTTTGTGTGTTGTCGAGCAGCCGGCGGATATGGTCGCTATCGAAAAATCGGGTGCCTTTCGTGGAAAGTATCATGTTCTATCCGGCGCGCTTTCGCCCATGAACGGAATCGGCCCTGAGAATATTCGTATCCGGGAACTGATGACCCGAATCCAACAAGATGAGGTAAAAGAGGTTGTCCTGGCTACCGCTACCAATGTTGAGGGAGAGGCGACAGCGTCTTATATTGCTCAGCTGATGGAAAAACATCAAATTAAAGTATCCCGGATTGCATCCGGTGTGCCCATGGGGGGGGACCTCAAATATATAGACCAGGTCACGCTCAAAAGGGCCATGGAGAGCCGGCATGCCCTCTGACCCTATCGATCTTTTTGAGTGCCGTCTGTGCGGTGATTGCTGCAAAGGCTATGGCGGTACCTATCTAACCCGGGAGGACATTGAAGCGATCTCCCGCTATATCGGCACCGATTCCCGGAAATTTGTGACCGAATACTGCCAGTTATCCGGTAAAAGACCGGTATTGGCGCAAGGTACAGATGGTTACTGTATTTTCTGGGATAAGCTCTGTACCATCCATCCCGTCAAACCCCTTATGTGCAGGCGATGGCCATTTCTGAAAAGTCTTCTAGTGGATTCTAAAAACTGGCAGATTATGGCTGATTCCTGTCCCGGCATTCACACCGATGTTTCGGTTCTCACACTGGAAAAATGCGTTAAGAAAATCCTTTCCAAAGAGCGATGAGGTTTTCGATGATTGACGAGGAGAAAACCAGAGAACAACTCATCAGCGAGCTGGAAGTCATGCAGCAGCAACTTGAGCAGTTGGAGAGGCTTCAACGGCAATACGAAAAGGCGCTGAACGACAGCCAGCAGCAGCTTCAGCAATCCCAGAAGATGGAGACCCTGGGTACACTGGTGGCGGGGGTGGCCCATGAAATCAATAATCCAATCAACTTGATTATGTATAATATTCCACTCCTGCAAAAAATATGGGCCGATTTTATGCCGGTATTGCAAGAACGCCAGCAGATGGAACCGAACCAAAAATTTGGTGGTTTTGACTATGATTTCCTGGCCGACAACCTGGTCCAACTTGTAGCCGATATGGAAATGGCTGCCCATCGTGTTGCTAAAACGGTCTCAGATTTAAAAAATTTTTCCCGGCAAGCCAATGTTGCTGAAAAGACGCCGATGCAGGTAAACAGGGCCGTGAGAAACGCCATGCGATTGGCCCAAACCACCCTGCGGACATCAGCGGTTAAAATCGATCTTCAATTAGGCGGGGACCTGCCTGACATTGACGGCAATCTTCAAAGCATCGAGCAGATCGTTTTAAACATTATTATCAACGCCGTTCAGGCCATTGATCACGACCAGGGAAAAATAGACGTCACCACCGGCTTCCGGAACCAAGACGGCAGGGTTTATATTCGCATCGCGGATAACGGTCGGGGAATTTCAACTGCTATTGCTGATAATATTTTCCTTCCCTTTATCACAGACAAACAGTCTGAAGGCGGCACCGGCCTTGGCCTTTCTGTCAGCTATTCATTGGTCAAGGTTCATGAGGGTGAAATTATTTTTGAAACCACCCCGGGTGCTGGCACCTCGTTTACAGTTTATTTGCCCTCCGCTTTAAAAGGACAGGCCTCTAAAATTCTGGTTGTCGATGATGATAAGAATATCCGCCAGATGCTTATTGAAGCGCTTACCATGGATCATCTCTACCTGGTCGAAGAGGCGTCCAACGGCATCGAAGCGTCGATAAAACTGGGTACCTATCGTCCGGATCTTCTTATCCTGGATATCTTCATGCCCAAGATGGATGGTCTTGAGGTGTGTCGGACGATCAGCAATGAGGCGGAATTGTCGGATATGAAAGTTATCATTACGACCGGGTATCCGGAGCATCCGAAGCTGGATGAAGTCGTCGCGCTGGGTTATACCAATATTTTTTCAAAACCCTTTGATCTGATTAGTTTCATTCAGGCTATTGATAGGATTTTGAGCAAAAAGGAATGACGATTTAAGATCGCCGACTGAATAATTAAGGAATGCTGTTAAAATTCATTTCAAAAAAGGTATTCTGGGAGAAGTGAAGGCAGTCAATCGTCATTTGTCCTTCATCATTGCACAGGGTTGCCCGTTTTAACGTAAACATCTCGTTTGGGATACGGAATCTCAACTCCCTGTTCATCAAAAGCGCTTTTAACCCTGTCAGTTATATAAGAGATCGTGTTCATGCGCTGGCGGGCATCATAAATCCAGACCCTCAGTTGAAGATCGACCGCCGATTCTCCAAAATGTCTCACCACCACTTTGGGCGGCGGCTGTTTCGCCACCCAATCCGCTGATTTCGCTACTTTGACAATGATGTCCTTGGCTAATTGCATGTCAGCGTCATAGGCGATGCCGATATTAATGCGGACCCTGATTTGTTCTGAAATTGTCGTATAATTTATAATATCGCGTAACATAATTTCATTGTTGGGGATAATGATAACGATATTGTCAGTGGTTTTAATTTTTGTGGCCCGCAACCCGATGTCGATTACGTCGCCCCAGGTAGAGGAGCCTGATGGTGCATTCCAGACTTCGATGCGGTCTCCAACTTCAAAGGGCCGATCAATAATGAGTAGTATTCCGGCGATCAGATTGGACAGGGTATCCTTGGCTGCGAAACCGATAGCCACACCGGCTACACCGGCACCGGCGATAAACGGCATAACATTGACGCCTAAAGAGTCGAGGGCAATGATAATGGCGGTGGCAATTATGATAAAACCGGCGAATCTGCTCAACAACTCAAAAAGGATATCATCGATTTTGTTTTCAGTTTGATGGGCAATTTTATTTTGCAGGAATCCAATGGTTATCGTAAGGAAGTTTTTAACCGGAACTGCCAGTAAAATGATGAGCAGGGCATGAAAGAGCTTTTCCAGGATGGGGATATGGGTCATCTGCAAAAGGTAGGTTCCCACTACAAGCAGCAGGGCTAAAAACAGGACCCTGCGAAAAATTTGAAATACCCGGGAGTTTGCCTGGAGGAACTCAAACTTTTTAAGCCTTCTTTCAACAAAGTGCAGCAGCCATCTGAGAAAAATCCAGAAAATAAAAAACCCTGCAACCGCAATGACGACTTTGTAGACCATCAGAATTTGGGGCGAATCCGCCGGCAGCAGGGCGATCAACCTCTCATATAAAGTAGATATACTTCGCATGGCCATCTAATTATTTAAACCTTGGTTCTGGATTGATTGTTGGTGGCTTGGAACAATAGAATGATGGTATTTCTAAGTGTTGCGGGTTGCGGGTTACGAGGTGCGGGGTGAAGGCCGGAAAAAATCTGAAATTCAGTATTGCACAACCCGCAGGGGATTCGTCCTGGTCCTGGTCCTCATCCTCGACTATTCAGCATTTTCGATTCCGAGGACGAGAACGACGACGAGGACGATTGCAGCAACCCGCAACCCGCAACTCGAAACCCGCAACCTGCAACCCGCAGGGGATTCGTCCTGGTCCTCATCCTCGACTATTCAGCATTTTCGATTCCGAGGACGAGAACGACGACGAGGACGATTGCAGCAACCCGTAACCCGCAACCCGGACCGCTACTTTTCTTCTGAAAAAAAGGCTGCTTTGAAAAACTCACGGTTCATCCGGGCGATGTTGACGATGGAAATTTCCTTGGGACATTCGACTTCGCATTCCCTTTCGTTGGTGCAGTTGCCGAATCCCAACCCATCCATTGCTTGCAGCATTTTAATGGCGCGTTTAGCGGCTTCCGGACGTCCCTGGGGCAGCAAGGCCAGTTGAGAAATTTTGGCCCCTGTGAATAGCATGACGGCAGCATTGGGGCAGGCGGCAACGCAGGCACCGCAGCCGATGCAGGCCGCCGCATCCATCGCTTTTTCGGCCGCGTCCTGTGGTACCGGGATGGCGTTGGCATCCTGTGCGCCGCCGGTGTTGGCAGAAATGAATCCACCGGCCTGGATAATGATATCCAAGGCACTGCGGTCGACGACCAGATCTTTGATGATCGGAAAGGCCTTCGCCCGCCAGGGTTCGATAACCACGGTATCACCATCTGAAAAATGACGCATATGCAGTTGACACAGAGAGGTACCTTTCTCGGGTCCATGGGCGCGTCCGTTCACCACCGCCCCGCACGAGCCACAGATGCCTTCCCGGCAGTCGTGGTCAAAGGCGATCGGAACTTTGCCCTCCAACGTCAATTTTTCATTGATGACATCGAGCATTTCAAGAAACGACATGTCGGTTGAAATGTCGGTGGCCTGGCAGGTTTCAAGCCGACCCTTGACTTCGGGACCGCTTTGACGCCATATTTTCAATGTTAAATTAATCGTTTTGGTCACTTGTAGCTCCTTTGAGACAGTTCGACATTTTCAAAAATCAGAGGCTCTTTATGAACCTGCGGTTCCGCCTCCTTACCGGTATACTCCCAGGCCGCCGCATAGCAGAAATTCTCATCATCGCGCCTGGCTTCATGTCCTTTGGTCTGATAGGCCTCGTTAAAGTGCCCGCCACAAGATTCCTGTCGAGCGAGGGCATCCAGGACCATTAATTCGCCAAATTCCAGATAATCGGCTACGCGGCCGGCCCTTTCCAGGCTCTGGTTAAAATCCTGGCCGGTTCCCGGCACGGTGACATTTTCCCAGAATTCTGCTCGCAATTGCTGAATGAGTTTGCGGGCCTTTTCAAGCCCTTCGTTGTTGCGCGCCATCCCGCAATAATCCCACATAATCAGGCCCAGTTCCTTGTGAAAGTCGTCCACGGTCCGCTTACCATTGATGGCAAGCAGCCTGGTGAGGCGCGATTGAGCGTCATTTTCAGTTTCTTTGAAGGCCTCATGGTCCGGGGTGACATCCGCAAATTCGGTGCCGGCCAGGTATCCGCCGACAGTATAGGGGATGATAAAATAGCCGTCCGCCAGCCCCTGCATAAGGGCACTGGCTCCCAGGCGATTGGCACCGTGATCTGAGAAGTTGGCTTCTCCCATGACAAACAGCCCGTCGATGGTGCTCATCAAGTTGTAATCCACCCACAACCCTCCCATGGTATAGTGAACCGCGGGATAGATCCGCATCGGTGTTTCGTAGGGATCTTCCCCGGTAATTTTTTCATACATCTGAAAAAGGTTACCGTATTTTTTTTCAATGACCGCTTTGGAGTCCCGTTTAATGGCATCAGCAAAATCGAGATACACCGCCAGTCCCGTCTCTCCGACGCCTTTGCCCATATCACATTGCTCTTTGGCATTGCGTGAGGCGACATCGCGCGGTACCAAATTTCCAAAACTGGGATATTTTTCTTCCAGAAAATAATCTCTCTCCGCTTCAACTATCTGCCTGGAGGGTCTCTTGTCGCCGGGATCTTTGGGCACCCACACGCGTCCGTCGTTTCTCAGGCTTTCACTCATCAATGTCAATTTAGACTGATAGGTGCCGTGAACCGGAACACAGGTCGGATGAATCTGAGTGAAGCACGGGTTGGCGAAACAGGCCCCTTTTTTATAGGCTCTAAAAGCGGCGGTCACATTGGAAGCCATCGCATTGGTGGACAGGAAAAACACGTTTCCGTAGCCGCCGGTGCACAGAACGACGGCGTGGGCATCATGGCGTTCAATTTGTCCGTTAATCAAGTTGCGGACCACAATCCCCCTGGCCTGACCCTTGATCACAACCAGGTCGAGCATTTCACGACGCGCAAACATTTGAACATTGCCGTCAGAAATCTGGCGCGATAAGGCGCTGTATGCTCCCAGCAGCAATTGTTGTCCTGTCTGCCCCCGGGCGTAAAAGGTTCGCGAGACCTGGGCGCCGCCGAAAGATCGGTTGGCCAGCAGGCCGCCGTAATCCCTGGCAAAGGGGATCCCCTGGGCTACGCAGTGATCGATGATATCGTTGCTGATTTGTGCCAGCCGATAGACATTGGCCTCTCGGGCTCTGAAATCACCGCCCTTAACCGTATCGTAAAACAGGCGCCAGATGCTGTCACCGTCATTGGGGTAATTCTTAGCGGCATTGATACCGCCCTGGGCAGCAATACTGTGAGCGCGCCGGGGGCTGTCATGAATGCAGAAAGATTTGACATTATAGCCCAGTTCAGCAAGGGTTGCCGAGGCTGAACCGCCGGCTAAACCGGTACCGACGACGATGACATCATACTTTCGCTTATTCGCTGGATTGACAAGTTTTAACTCAAAAAGATGTCTGTCCCATTTTTCCGCAATGGGTCCACCTGGAATTTTTGCATCAAGCTGCATGATTTTTCCTTTCTATCCCGCAAACGATAAATAAATCGGAATCATACCAAAACCGAATCCAACAGCCAGGCTGAAAATAATACTCAAGGCCATGATAAACGGCATATATTTTGTGTGGTTGGCGCCGATAGTCTGGAAGGCACTCCACAAACCATGGCTGACATGTAAGGCTGCGACAATCATTGCCAGGATATAGATGACAACATAAAAGGGACTTTCAAAGGTTTGGGATACGATTTGAAAAATAGTCGTATGGGTTTTGTCCACAAAATGGAAATTTATCAGATGCTGGATGACAAACACCAGCAGCAGGATTCCGGTATAGGGCATTGTCATTGAACCAATGGTTCGTCCGCCGGCCCTTTTGTTGACGGCATAGCGACTGGTTCGTGCTCGGAAATTTTGGTAAAACAGGGTAAGGCCCGTACATATGTGCACGACGGCAAAAACCAGAAGGCCCCATTCTATCAAGGTTAACACCGGTCCCAGGGCATGCAGATGTTCGGCATATGAGTTAAACGCATCTTTTCCGCCGTAAATCGTCAGATTGCCTGCCAGATGCCCGGCCAGAAAGCCGCAAAAAGCAAGACCGGTC
>Ga0316198_10002210_pt1 | contig 11721 bp, 8 predicted proteins | sample OudBieAanoxic_MG_FD_204935 | JGI IMG/M metagenome (GOLD analysis project Ga0316198, IMG submission 204935) | Coastal sediment microbial communities from Oude Bieten Haven, Netherlands - site A anoxic | ecosystem: Environmental > Aquatic > Marine > Coastal > Sediment | place: Netherlands... | reverse complement strand
ATGCTATTTAATTCATGATTTAATTCTTTTTCGGTTCTTAATGAAAGTTCATTTTCCATTACAATATGGGATACTGATTTATTTGAAGATTGGGCCCAGCGGTTAAGATCTTCTGCAGAATCAATAGGATATGGAAAATGATAATTAAACTGCTTCGACAGATCCAATTGATCGCAAACGATAAATCCACCGCCAACTGAGTAGAACGTATAAGAAAAGTCCAGACCATTATTTGTGATGGCTTCAAATGAAATGCCATTTGGGTGAAAGGAAAGGCACTTGTCTGAATGAAAAACAATATCTGATTCAGGATTAAATTCTAGTTCTTGAATTCCTCCCAGGTGAATGGCACAATTGGTTTTTACCTTTTCAACCACCTCAGTAATCAAACCAAGGTCAATTGTCTCCGGATCATAACCACTGAGGCCTAGAATAACTGCCATATCAGTTCCATGTCCTTTCCCGGTTTTCGCCAGTGATCCATATAGTCCAACCCGTATGCTGGTGATTTCAGTTAATACATATTTTTTCTTAAGTTCAGCAATAAAAGTCAAGGCCGCCTTCCAGGGGCCCATAGTGTGCGAACTCGAGGGACCGATCCCGATTTTAAAAATATCCAGTACACTGATCCTTTCTGATCCTGATCTCATTAATTCTAGTCTTATTTGATTTTTTCAGTCAATATTGTTTCCCTGATCCATCCATATATGAAATTCATTACATCCTCTTTGTTCCTTTCATTATGGATCTCATGCCTGAGACCTTCCCAAATTTTAAGGTTTGCGGATTCTCCGGCATTTTTAGTAAACCTCACGGAGGCTTTGTGGGATGTTAATCTGTCTTCTGATCCATGCATGATCAACGTAGGGTAATTCAGTAATCCTGCATTTTCAAGGGCCCATGCTCCCTGACTGATCGCACTGTTAAAAACCCTGACGGATATTTTGCCATGTACAAGTGTATCTTCAAGATATGCTTTGCCAACCAGGGGATCATGTGATAATTCCATGGGATCTAAATCATCAGATAATGTTAGGGAGGGCCACAAACTATTTAATATTCTGGCCAATCTGACCTTCCAGGCCGGTGGTTCAAACGCCAATTCAAGAAAAGGCGCCGAAAGAATTACTCCCGCAATTTCTTTTGAATGATGTTGAAGAATATAATTTGACACGATATTCCCTCCGAGACTATGCCCATACAGAAATAAAGGGGTATCGTTATATTCAAGACGAACTGCCACCAGGAGTTTATCAATATTTGAAATGAGAAGATCATATGACCGGATATGCCCACGTTTTCCGGGTGATTCCCCATGTCCCTGATAATCCATTCCGTATACAGCGATCCCTTTCTTATTCAGGTATTTTGAGAATGAATCATAACGGCCCATATGATCACTCAGGCCATGAACAACAGCAACCACGGCGATTGGGTCAGAATCTGTTATCCATTTGCAAGCGTACAATGTCTTTCCTTCAGCATCGATAAGATCAAAAATTTCTTTCGCCATGGCACTATAAGTTTTTATATTGCTGAAATTTATTAAATATTCGAAATTTAAAAAATATATGATTTGTAAACCTGTTCACCCAATCTATTTTTTATTTTTACAATACATAAGGATTATTGATTCACCATTGATCAAAACACATTGAAAAAAGCCTTAATTATAATTTTTATTATAGCGGTTGCATCCGGCGTTTTTTATTACCTGAAATACTTTTATGCAAGTGATAAAGTCGACCTGTGGGACCTGGTTCCGAAAAATGCCATTGGTGTTTATGAAACTGAGCAGCCCATCAAGATCTGGAACACTTTACTTGAATTGCCTGTCTGGAAAAATCTTTCAAACATACCGGTAATAAATGATGTCAATGAGGATCTTGTTCAGCTGGACAGTATAACCGGGTCATCAGGCAATATGGAAAAATTATTCCGCGACCGGCCTATTCTTATCTCACTGCATAAGGTCTCTAATACTGATTTTGGATTGACTTTTTATTTTACTTTAAACTCCGGCGAAAAAAGGAAGATCTTAAGTACTATATTAGAACATTTCAAAAATCTTCAACAATTTAAGTATGATACCCGGAAATATGAGGACTTCAGTATAAATGAACTTATGAATGATGAGGGAGAAGTTGAATTTACATTTATAGAATATAAAGGACATTTTATTGGAAGTTTTACTTCTTTCCTCATCGATGATGTAGTCAGGAATATATCTGAGGGCTTTCAGGCAAATTTCAGAACGATATCTACCGAGATCTTTAATGCCCAGCCAATAGAAATGGACGAAGGGAACCTTTACCTTAATGTTGCAAAGATCCCTGATCTACTCAGAAATTTTTCCAAAGGAGAGCAGAGGAAAGATTATAATGACTACCTGAAGTGGTTTACTGGAGCGACCTATTATGATATATCCTTTGAAAATAACAGGATATTTTTTAACGGTTCGACTAAGATTCCGGAAAACAGCAATGAATACTATCTTTCCACCTTTTACAATCAATCCCCTCAAAATGTCGAGGCAATATATTACCTCCCGAACAGGACTGCAACATTTATCTCTTACACCTATGAGGATTTTACCAACTGGAGGAAGGCTGTGGATGTATATTGGGAGAAAAATTTTCCAAAGACACTTGAAAAGAAGACTCAACTGCTGAAGAAATATGGTATATATGAGCGGGATTTTTATGGATGGATAGGAAATGAGATCGGCCTTGCGACACTTCAGACCATTGATCTTGACCATCCGGATAAGTTTTTAATAATAAAGTCGGAAAACTATTCAGAAAGTGTGAAAGCACTGGATGATCTGATTATGGTTGCAAATGACCTTAATTCAGATACTTTGCTCTATGAGGACTATTCAGGTAAGAGAATTAAGAAAATTGCCATTGAGGAACTGCCGGGCTCAATGCTTGGCGATGAATTCAGTGGTTTTGAAAACAGTTATTATACCGACCTGGGATCTTATATCGTGATAGGTAATTCATTTGAAGTGATCAAGCACCTCTTAAATGAAATTGAGGAAGAAAATACATGGGGGAAATCACTGAAATTCAATCAATATTTTGATAATGTGCAAAAGAGGGCGAATGTGAACTATTTTATAAATTTCAGTAATTCATGGAATGCATTTTTTGCCTCTCTAAATGAAGAATGGAAACCATTTTTCAAAAATTTCGACAGGCAGTTTAAGCACTTCGAACTCCTTTCATTTCAATTCAGTAATATCAATAATAATTTCTATACCAGCGCAGCTGTACAACACAGGTCTGAAACATCGGTTATTACTACGCCATCGGAATTCTTTAGGGACCAGCTTGTCATTACAGATTACCCGATAATTACTAAACCTTATATTTTCAGGAGTCATCTTGACAGAAGCCTGGAGGTCATGTTCCAGGATTCCGGAGGGCAGTTGTACTTTATATCCAATAATGGACAGGTACTGTGGAAGAAACAGGTCGGTGCGAAGATCAGATCTGATATATACCAGGTCGATTACTTTAAAAACGGAAAGCTGCAATATCTTTTCACATCTGATTCAAGCATTTACATTTATGACAGGTTAGGTAATATTCTGAGCGATTTCCCGGTGAAGCTGGAACACCCTGTCAATCTTGATTTTTTGAATCGCATTGATTATGCAAACAGCCGGGATTACAGGTTTCTGTTCTGTGACACATCAGGTGATATTTATCTGACAGACAAAACAGGTAAAGAACTGGAAGGATGGATGCCTAATTCTTCAGGCGGAAAGAATTTAGTCCCTCCCTTCCACATCAGGATAGGCGGCCGGGATTGCATCATCTCCATAAGAGAGGATGGCATGATAAATATGTATACCAGGAGATCGGAAATGTACAACGGGTTCCCTGTTAATCTCAATTCAAAACTTTCAGAGTCAATTTTCATGCAAAGGGGATCTGATTTTGACAGATCCAGGATCCATCTTGTAAATGATTTAGGAGAGGTTTTCAAGGTCAATTTGAACGGCAATCTGATCGAGAAGCTGCAACTGTTCAAACCTGATCCTGAAAGCCGCTTTAAGATCGTTCCGGATGCTCTGAATAATACTTATGTAATCAGCCGTTTGGATTATAACAATGTAAGTATTCTTGATCAGAAAGGTGAAATTATATTTGAAAAGGAACTTTTATATACTGATGATCTTGAAGTACAGTTCTATAATTTCAGTGCGGGCAATGAGGTTTATGTTTTCGTAGATGCACAACAGGGATTTACTTATCTCTATGATGGAAATGGAGATTTAATCAATATGCAACCGGTTGAAAGTGGTTTTAGGATTGGTCTATTATACTCTGAAGTGAATAATAAATATAAGATGTATAGTTGTTACGGCAATCAGTTTTCGGTATTGTCTTTTTATAAGAAATAGTTAAAATTTTCTATTAATACTATCATGAAGAAGAATTGGATAATATTCATCATTATCGCGCATCTATCCACCGCGCTATGGGCTAATGAAGAGGATACGGTCAGGGCAATTTCTCTTGAAAATCCCTACCAGACCGTTTATACACATTTAAACAACCTGCAGAACCATAATTTTCGTCCCGATCTGTCCGCAAAGGCCTTTGAGCAAGCGGGAGTGAGCCAGTATGAAGCCAGGGATGCTGCTGTAAAACTTAAGCATGTTCTGGATGGGGAAGGCATCTACATTGAAATGGATGAAATACCTAAAGATCCCAATTACCTGGATTCTGCTACCAATAGAAACAGATATGTGCTCACCAGTCAGCATCCGGAGATATTCCTTGTCAAGAAGGGGAATAAGTGGGTTTATTCGAAAACTTCCATCGTTCATATCGACCAGGTCTTCAGTAAGGTGTTCCCATTCGGTACTGATAAATTGCTTGATATTCTGCCAAAAATGGGCAGTTCAAAGTATCTGGGATTGTATATATGGCAGATACTGGGGATTCTAATACTTATACTCCTTTCATTTATTGTACATAAGTTGTTTACCCTCATCATCGAAAAAATCATTATCAGTTTATTGGTCAAAGGTGGGTATAAGAAATTGGCGACTAATCTTGTTAAGCCGGTTGCTAAACCTATCAGTTATCTAATAATTTTCCCTATACTGATGGTAATGGTTCCGGTATTGCAATTACCTGTAACCTTTTCAAAGTATCTGATCACTGCCCTGAAAGCCTTATGGCCGGTATTTCTGACCGTAGTGGCTTACAGACTGGTGGATATTTTTGGCATCTATATGATGAAAGTAGCTGAGAAAACGGAAAGTACGCTTGATGATCAGCTTGTTCCATTACTTAGAAAAGTGTTGAAGACCTTTGTGATAATAATAGGCGCATTATTCGTGTTAATCAACCTGAATATATCGATTATCCCGTTTATTACCGGGATATCCATAGGCGGTCTGGCACTGGCTCTTGCAGCCCAGGATACGATCAAAAACTTTTTTGGTTCACTGATGATCTTTATAGATAAGCCCTTTCAGATAGGGAACTGGATTACCAGTGGTGAAATTGATGGTGAAGTTGAAGAGGTAGGCTTGCGATCTACTCGGGTGAGAACCTTCAGGAACTCTTTGGTATATGTCCCAAATGGTGTGCTGGCCGACCGGACCATTGACAACCATGGGCTCAGGGTTTACCGGAGGTATTATACTACCCTGGCGATTACGTATGATACGCCGGCAAGATTAATAGAAGTTTTTATAGAAGGATTGAATAAGATCGTAAAAAATCATCCTCATACCCGTAAGGATAAATTTCATATCTTCATGAATGACTTCGGGGATTCATCGCTTAATATTATGTTCTATATCTTTTTTCAGGCCCCAAACTGGGCACTGGAACTTCAGTATCGGCATGAAATCATTATTCAGATACTCAGGCTGGCCGAAGATCTGAATGTCCGGTTTGCATTCCCAACTCGCACCTTGCATATGGAAACGTTTCCTGATAAATCATCTCTTACTCCCTTATATACTGAAAACCGGAAAGGAATGCATAAGCAAATGGATCATTTCTTCAAAGAAGAAGACGAGGAATAAAAATCCTGAAAATGAAATTTGGAACCAAAGTAATTCATGCGGGTGTTAAGCCGGATCCTCATACCGGGGCCATTATGACACCCATTTATCAAACATCGACTTATGTCCAGGACGCACCTGGAAAAAACAAAGGCTATGAGTATTCCAGATCACAGAATCCTACGAGAGAAGTCCTGGAAATAAACCTGGCTGCTCTCGAGAACGGGAACTACGGGCTCTGCTTTTCTTCTGGTATGGCTGCGATTGATGTGATATTAAAACTTTTAAAACCAGGGGATGAGGTAATCTGTACCAGGGACCTGTATGGTGGGACCTACCGTATCATGACCCGGATCTATAATGGATTAGGAATTAAATTTCATTTTGGGAATATGACCGATGCAGAGGATATTGAACCCCTGATCAATCACAAAACCAAATTGATCTGGATTGAAACTCCTACCAATCCATTGTTGAACATTATTGATATCAGGAAGGTATGTGATATTGCAAAGCTTAATGAGATCAAGGTTGCCGTGGATAATACTTTTGCAACACCTTGTCTTCAGCTCCCACTGGATCTGGGGGCAGATATCGTAGTGCATTCTATAACGAAGTATCTGGGTGGTCACTCGGATGTAATCATGGGAGCAATAATACTGAATGATGAAGAGTTGGCGGATCAGTTGCTCTTTATTCAGAATTCCTGTGGGGCTATTCCGGGTCCTCAGGATATATTTCTTGTCCTGAGAGGAATAAAAACGCTTGAACTAAGGATGGAAAGACATTGCAGCAATGCCCGGTCGGTGGCGAAAATGCTTAGGAATTCGCAAGCCGTTGACCAGGTATTCTGGCCGGGTATTAAAGATCATCCAAATCACAGGGTAGCCAAATCGCAAATGAAAGATTACGGGGGGATGTTGTCATTTACATTGAGGGAGGATACGCAAACAAATGCCTTTAAAGTACTCAGGCAGTTTAAACTTGTCTCTTTGGCTGAATCACTAGGTGGAGTCGAATCCCTTTGCGGCCACCCGGCAACCATGTCACATGCCAGTATACCGAAGGATGAAAGGGTGCAAATGGGAATCAGTGATTCATTGATCAGATTAAGCATTGGAATCGAAGATCCCACGGATATTTTAGAAGATGTGGATATGGCCTTATCGGTGTTGGTCTGATGATCCGGGTTTTAATTTTTTGAAAATTAACCAATCTTAACATTTTTTTTGAAGTTTTTTGCAACCCTGGAGTCAATCTGATCATCTATATGAATAGGAAGCAACCTACTCATCATGAAGCGGGAAATTTATATTTATTCAATTCTTGGGATTATTACTTGTTTTCTGATTTTTTATCAATTTAGTTTTCAAATAGATGAAGAAGAAAGTATTGCATCCAGCATTAAGAAAATTAGTGGGATAAATCAGTTGTCGATTGACATAGACTGCAACATATTTTTTGTGGAAGGTGAAGGAGAACATATTCTAGTGGAAGGTCCTGCTAAAAAACTAGTTAGGATTGAAACCTCAATCCATGATGGATCCGTTAACATTACTGAGCATAAAAAGACTTTCCTGGCCGGGATTTTCAGTTTTTTGAATATTGAAAAAAACAATATCAATATCTATATTACTGTTAAGGACCTGGATAATTTTAATTTATCATTTATTGATGAGAATAAAGCCATAAAATATATTTCCGGAGAATGTATTGGCCTGAGTCTTCACAAAGGCCAGAAAATAATGATAGAATCTACAATAATTAATAGTCGCGTATAAAATAAGCATTATGAAAAACAGCATTTTTATTTCTTTGATCATATTTTTTATGATCATTTCTATTGAGACAATAGCTCAGAAAGAAACCAGGCAACTCGATGGATTTGATGAGGTCTCAATGGGTATATCCGGGGATCTATATCTTAAACAGGGTAGTACCTTCAGTCTGGAATTAAAGGGTGATGATGATGACCTTGAAGATGTAATTACTGAAGTCAAGAATGGTAAGCTTGTTATTAGATATAAAAATAATAAGGGATGGAGTTTCGGTCGGGACCGGGTTACAATATATCTCACTATGCCTGAAGTTTCTTCTGTTTCTCTGGGTGGATCCGGGAAGATATATGGAGAAAATACCATCGAATCGGATGATCTTTATCTGAGTGTAAGTGGTTCAGGAAGAATTGAACTGGACTTAGAGGCTGATGATCTTACACAGAAAATCAGCGGATCTGGAAATATTGAGGTATCCGGATCTGCCGACCGGGCAGAAGTTTCCATTAGTGGCTCCGGAAATCTCGATGCCCTGGATATGGAGGCAGATCATTACTCTGTAAAAATCAGTGGATCAGGTAAATGTAAGATAAATGTGGGCGATTCACTCGAGGCAAATATCAGTGGAAGTGGAAGTGTCTATTACAAGGGTGATCCTGACAAGATAAGAAGTAACGTTTCAGGGAGTGGAAAGGTCAAACCTTATTGATTTACATTCCTGATACTAAAATAAATTTGGTTTTAGGAGGCTGTTTGAAAAGCGGCCTTCTTCTTTTCGGCCGGATTCTGTTTAAGATTTAGATGTTCTGCCAGCCCGGTAACAATCAGAAATTGCGCGATCATGTATGTGCTGATAACAAGCAGCCTTTCGTATGGGACAGGCACCATGAATTTGTTGATGGCGATCATGGAATCCGATATCAGGAAAATCACAGCACCGGAAAAGACAAGATAAAAGCTCAATCTCGAAGTACGATTATGGCGGGAAATGGCCATAATTACCATTATGAGGATTGTTAAAGTATACAGCGTGACTGGAATTAACATTTCCCCGAGGTAGGAGAATAGGCTGATCCATAAGATAAGGGAATACACAATAACCATTAATGAATAAACCATTTTAATGACCCCTCCGGAAACATTTGAACTTTTATATCGGTATTGTTTATAGGTAATGATATAAAAGACTTGCGCAAAGAGGAATGCGGCCAATCCGGTAATAAAATAGTTCTCCCCCTGATCCATAAACATCAACAAAACATCTCCAAAAAATGAAAACAACATCGCCAGATACAGGTAAAATACAGGGACTTGCCTCTCAATATCCCGGGTTTTGAAAAAAAACACCCCAGCAAGAATGGGCATGATCAAAGGTTTTGTAATCAGGATCATTAAGTATAGGTCCAGGAGAATGGACAAGACATGGATGAGTGCATTAATCCAGAAGAAAAGTATGAGTATCCTATATGTTTTATAGTTTGACATCCGGTTTATTTAATAACCACCAAGATATTTCCTGATACCCCATTCAAGCGATATTAAGAATAGGATCAGAAAAAAGATCCATTTCAGGTTAATGATGGCCAGGTAGTTTTCTGAACTGTATATTAATGATCTGGGATTTGAAGATTCGATATCCTGAGAAAGAATATTCATATCAGTTATTGTATAGGACTTTCCGGATGACCTTCTTGAAAGTTCATTCAATAAATTGAAATCGGCTTTAAGATTGGAGATTTCTACAAGTAGTTTCTTGATGGCGAACATCCCCTCACTGTTAGTGGTCCTTCCATTCTGAAGGGTTTTAGCGCTATAAGAATAAACCCCCGGCTTTAATCCGCTGATCTTGAACTGACTGTTTGCCTGGCTGATTATATAGGAATAGTCATACTGGTTATTTTCCTCATCTCTAAGCCTTAGATCAATTTTCTTATCATATATTTTCTCATAGATATCATTATATATTTCAGTTTCAAAGATAACCGGTTCATTATCCCAGTTTTCTGTTCTTAGTGGGTAGACCCTGAATTTCCTTCTGTCCTCTTTAGCACTCAGGTATTGGACGACTTTATTAAATAGGTTATCCACCCCGGCAAATTCCTTTGTAAAAAGATATTCATTCAACCTCCATTTCCATATCCCTTCCCCGGCCAGCAATGCTTCTTTTACATTGGGATTTTTATTTATTATTAACAATGGCTTTTGAGATGTGATCTTTCCAATTCGCTGGTATAGAACGATTTCGGATTCACCCTTCAGGGTGTATTCCCCGAATGGAACGGGAATGGGAGGCAGATCCGAATAGATGTTTTTAAAACTTTCATCAAGATTGAAAAGGCTGAAAGTGGAATTTAAAGAAACAAATACATTATCCTTCTGATTCCGCATGGGTTTGATGCTCATAGTCCGGTTGGTGGCATTGAATCTGTTGAAATTTGTCCTTGATCCCAATATGAATAATACAGGCGTCCCGTTATTAATGATCTCCTGTATTTCAGCTGAATAGGTGTTTCTACTGTCGGGAAGCTGATGCAGAATTACGAGATCAAACTTATCCTCATTTTTTTTATTAAAGCCCGGAATGACCGTTTCGATCTCATAATTATCATTTTTCTCAATAATGCTTTTCAATGCTTTCAGATCAGGGTGTGGGGCACTTGCAAGAACTAATATCTTTTCCTTCCCTTCGACCACCTCGATAAATGCATCCAGCCTGTTATTATCTATTGAAAACTCTGAGCTCAGGGGGTCTACGATTACTTCATATCTCTGCATGCCACTTTCTTCTGCTTCCAGTTCAAATTCCAGGATGTTCAGGCCATTATCCGTATTGATTTGCAGGATCTTGCTTTGAAGTATAATCCCTTTTTTCCGGATATCAACTGAGATAGTATTACCACGATATCCCTTATTATATATTTCGGCTTGTAAAACAAATTTATTCCCCTGGTATACTATTTTGTTATGATTAAGATATTTAAGGATAATATCTTCCTTTTCCGTCGTATCACCAATACCTATGCTGTAAACGGGGAATCCAAAATTAGAATATATCGGGGAGGATCCCAGGTTATAGATCCCGTCAGAGATAAGAATTACACCAGCGAGGTTCTTGCCCTCATATTCATTTTCAATTTTATGAAGTACTTTATTCAGATCAGTGGAAGTTTCATCAAATTCTATGTCCTTTACCGATGAATAATCATTACCTGCCAGGTCAACGATTTTGATGTTTTGATTTTCAGATATTAAGGTAGAAACCGTTTCATCCAGATCATTGATTAACTGATTGAAATCCTGTTCGCTATAAGTTTCAGGAATAGAAAGGCTATTATCTACTGCAACTACGTAGCCTGGTTCAATAATTGTGTTTTGTATATGTCGTATGAGGGGCCCCAGCAATAAAAATGCAATCAGGGATACGGTCAGGAACCTGATCCCGGACAGTATGATGGATGGAATTCTTCCCCAGGGATTCTTCTGATTGTATAATAAAAAAGCGTATACCAGACCAGCCAGGATACAGAGCAAAATGAACCATGGAGAAAATTCCAATAAAATCCGATTATCCACAATTCTTAGTTTAAGATCCGGTATGCTTTTTTCAAATTATGTTAACATTCCACCATCGACCTGGAATACCTGCCCGGTCATATAGGCTGACAGGTCCGAGCCGAGGAATACTGCACAGTTAGCCACATCGTCCGGTGTCCCACTACGCCGAAGTGGTATAACCTCTACCCATTTCTTAACCACCTCTTCATCAAGAACGGCAGTCATTTCCGTTTCAATAAAGCCAGGCGCGATTGCATTACACCTTATATTTCTTGAACCAAACTCCAGTGCAACAGACTTGGTGAAACCTATCATGCCGGCTTTTGATGCGGCATAATTTGCCTGTCCTGCATT